>OLHM01000199.1_pt1 | contig 24421 bp, 21 predicted proteins | sample 1609611 | NCBI WGS metagenome assembly OLHM01 (sample SAMN05416891, study PRJEB24817) | seawater metagenome | isolation source: Sea water | place: Canada:Atlantic | collected 2013-11 | reverse complement strand
CGTATTAATGGATATCATGGTTTCACCCGGAGGCGTTGGTACATCCGTATCCCCCTATGTCGCTATGTGCCAGAAGATATTTGAAGAATCTGGACTCACTCATACCATGCATGGCTTTGGTACTAATGTGGAAGGCGAATGGGAGGAAGTAATGGCCGCAGTCAAACGCTGCCATGACGACCTTCATCAAGCTGGTGCTGTACGTATTACCTCCCATATGAAACTTAGCACTCGTACCGATAGGGAACAAACCATGTATGACAAAGTCAGCAGCGTTCAAGAAAAACTAATATAAAAATCAGGCCGACCTGCAACATTAATTCAACAACTGAATACCAATTGAATTCATTAACTCAATTGGTATTAGAAATGACGCTTAGAAAAATGAGTCTAGGATTTAAATGACGGTAGTCAAGGTTAAGATGTAATAGCAGAGTGGAATTTTTATAAACGCTTTACAACATATTAATTGAAAATACGCCTGTCACATTGGCAAACCAAGATGACAAACGTATTTATTGACATTAAACGTTAGGTGCCAGTTCTGCCAATGCATTATCAATAGCATCAACGATATTATCAATATCATCTCGGGTTGCGATCAATGCAGGGCTCAAACAAATAGTATTATTGTATTCTTTGAATGAACGGTTAGTACGACCGATAATAACACCATTTTTCATACAGTGACCACCAATAGCAATCACTAAACTCTCATCAACGGGTTCTTTAGTAATACGGTCTTTAACCATTTCAAAACCAGCAAATAAGCCTTTACCACGAACATCACCGATAATGTCGTATTTTTCCATTAACTGGTTCAAACGCCCTATCAAATGCTCACCTTGTTGGTTTACATTATCCAGTAACTTCTCATCTTCGATGATTTTCATGTTGGCCAATGCAGCCGCTGGACCTGCTGTACAACCACCAAAAGTAGAGATATCACGGAAGTAATCCATACGTGGATCTTCTGGATCTTTAAACTGATTAAATAAATCTTCAGTCATAACGGTACATGAAATTGCCGCGTAACCCGATGCAACGCCTTTAGCCATAGTAACCATATCTGGTTTAATACCGTAATGCTGGTAACCAAACCATGTGCCCGTACGACCTAAACCACATACCACTTCATCAATATGAAGCAAGATATCGTATTGTTTACATATTTCCTGAACACGTTCCCAATAGCCTGCAGGTGGCTCAATTACACCACCACCAGCGGTAATTGGCTCTAAACACAATGCACCAACAGTTTCAGGACCTTCAGCAAGGATCACTTTTTCAATTTGGTTCGCTGCCCAAACACCGTAGTTTTCTTTATCTGACTCTTCTTGCGCACGATATTCACAACAGTGCGGTACTTCAACAAAACCTGGCGTAAACGGACCGTATTGATTTTTACGTTCATACTGGCCTGTCGCACTTAATGCCGTAATTGTAGTGCCGTGATAATCACGCTCACGGAATAAGATTTTATGCTTTTGGCCGCCATTTTTCTTCGCCGCTAATTGACGAACAATTTTAAACGCTTTTTCATTAGCTTCTGAGCCAGAGTTTGAATAATAAACACGGCTCAAGCCTGGCATTTTATCAATCAATTTTTCTGCAAACTGTGCAGCAGGTACATTACCAGCTGTTTGCGCAAAATAGTTTAAAGTAACAAGTTGATCTCTAACTGCATCTGCAATTTCTGTGCGACCATAACCAACGTTAACAGTCCAAACGGCACCAGAAACTGCATCAAGATATTCGTTGCCTTTAGCATCCCATACACGCATTCCTTCGCCTTTAACGATTACCATTGGATCACTTTCTTCGAATGGCTTATGTTGTGTTAGGTGATGCCAAACATAGTTACGATCTTTGTCGATCACATCTCGTGCATCAAATTCATTGGTGTTATCAGTCATATTTATCTCCTCGCAAGATCCAGTTATTTGGTTATAGGCACTGGAAGTGTTATCCAGGTACCATTATCTTCATTAAATTCATCATTTAAATTTGAATGTTCATCGACTAGTTATGTCATTCAAAATATTTATCGGTAAACAGACATGCTCTGTTCGCTTGTCTATGCCTTTAAATTACTGCGCATTGACAAATACCCGTTAGAACCAGATCTTTAACAGATTTGATGCCAGACATTTAAATAATCATTTGGACTCACTCATGTAAACATTTTGGACCTTACGTAAACGCACTGACTTTCACAATATGAACAAGTTTCATAAAAGGAGAATAATTAAACAACCTGAATATTTGTGGAATAAAGTGAAACACGTTATCTCAATCTAATAACTAATAACTATATATACAGTGGAGAAGACAGTGACTATAACTACCAAAAAATTATGTACGAGCTTATTAATAACAGCAGCACTTGGCGCATCAATGAACATGGCATGGGCAGCTGAATCACTTGAAGACCGTATTAAAACGCTAGAAAATAAATTAGCCGAAAAATCAGAGATCGAATCAGATAATGCCATGAGCGCTAAGCTTTACGCTACCGTTCGCCCAAGCTTGACTTACTTTAATGTAAAAGATGATAACCGTGTTGAAGTGACAGATTTCTTGTCATTCGCTGGTCTTTACTCTGAAGCAGAATTAGGCGGTGGCTGGACAGCAATGGCACATGGTGAGTGGGGATTTGATATTGCTGGAGACGCTGAATTTGGTAAAGCTAGACGTGCCTCAGTAGGCCTTTCTTATGATGGATACGGTAAAATTGCTTTTGGTAAAGACCGTGCGATTGATTATTTACTTCACGCAACGCACGTTGATATTTTTAACCATCGTGCATCACCTTTTGCTTATGACCAAATAGGTAAAGATGCGTTTTTCACTGATAATCAAATAACTTATGCAAACACTTGGGACACCATTACATTTATGGCTGGCTTCAAGTTTGCTAAAGGTGATGGCGTTGACTATGCAGAGCAATCTATAGCTGGTCTAGGCTACGATAAAAATGGTTTGCATTTTGCGGTAAGTTTCAAATCAACTGATACTGGTGCTGTCGATAACACAGACACGGTTGCCATTTCTTATGCTCAGCAAATTACTGATGATTTCTATTTAGCTGCTATGTACCAAGACGAAGAGGAGATTGGTACACTTGACGTATCTGTAGGCTATCAACTGACTAATAAATATAAAGTTAAAGCGGGTTATTATGACTTTGACGATGGTATTTCTACAAAGGCATCTGAAAGCAATAACGGTTTTAACCTAACGCTTGAACGTCAATTTACACCGAAATTCCGTACTCATATCGAAGTACTGACTAAAAGTTATGACAATTTCGAAGACGAAGTTGCTTTTGCTATTGGTTTAAAATATGACATAGCTGTTAACTGGAAATCATAAGCAATCTAAACGCTAAATAAAAATTGAACCTTTGCCCACCTAACGATCCTCGTGTTTGATTGAAAGGTGGGTAGATGGTTATCCAGCTCATGGAACTTCAAAGAAATACGCATCATGTATTCAGGTTAATGCATCACTTTATTTGGATAACTAACTATCGGCACAAGGTTTCATTGAGCCTTATCGTGCAACGATGAAGGCTATAATTCAAAAGTTTGATATGACTAAGATATTTATATTGACCTTTTTTGCACTAGCAAAGTAAACCCCTTATTTTTCTTCAAAAAAATTTCACTAGCCACTCCTAAATTAACCTTTAAACACCATTGATTATATTGGACCAACCGTTTGAGTTGCACTGTATCCATTCACTTTCTCACTACTAGATTAAATTGGATGTACATAAATCACTAGTTAAAAAATTAGTCTTGTCCATTTGATTTCGGAGATAACAATGGCCCATACCGAAAAACAGTCTTTAACCCAAAACTCAGCAATAGTGCAAAAATTTACTGCACTAATGCCTGGATTTTTACTTTGTTTTGTTATTGGCATGTCTGCCAAGTTTATTTCAGAGCATCATGGTGGCCCAACAATTCTTTACGCATTGTTAATGGGAATGGCATTAAATTACCTTTCAACCGAGGGAAGTTGTGTTGCTGGTATTCAATTTTCAGCTAAATCAGTATTGCGCTTTGGTATTGCCTTGCTAGGCGCTAGGATCACTATCGAACAATTGATGAGCCTCGGCATTACACCAATAGTTCTTGTGTTGATTGGTGTACCTGCCACTATTTTCTTCAGCTACGTTCTGGGTAGATGGCTAAAATTAGGTAAAGCGCAAAGCATCTTAGCCGGCGCCTCTGTGGGTATTTGTGGCGCATCTGCTGCATTAGCTGTTTCTGCCGTGTTACCAGAAGATAAAGAATCTGAAAAGAACCTTATATTTACTGTAATCTGTGTGACAGGGTTAAGTACCGTCGCTATGATCCTCTACCCACTTCTTGTGCCGATACTGGGATTTAGTGAAGCGGAAAGTGGTATTTTCCTAGGGGCAACTATCCATGATGTTGCCCAAGTTGTCGGTGCAGGTTACATGATTTCAGACAGTGTTGGGGATGTTGCAACCTTCACTAAATTATTACGTGTCGCGATGTTAGTACCTGTAGTACTTGTTATTTCTATTGTGGTTGCAAGACAAAGTGGCCAAAAAAAGAAAGAAGGTTCTTCTGTTGCTTTACCCGGTTTTTTAATCGCTTTTGTTCTAGTTGTACTTGCTAACAGTAGTGGTTATGTACCACCCGTTATCACTGATGCAATGGTTGATCTATCACGTTGGTGTTTAATTGTGGCAATGGTTGGCTTAGGAATGAAGGCTTCATTTAAAGAGTTAGCAGCTATGGGTTGGCGCCCTATCGTACTGATGGTAACAGAAACCGTATTTCTTGCGGCATTAGTCACTGTTGGACTTTATATCACTCGCTAAAATTACAATATATAGAATCAATGGCGGCATTGAATAGAGCCGTCATTGAAACAATTACATCCAAACAAAAATGTTGATAGCCATTCATTTTTTAAACTACCAAAGAACCGCTTACCTATAAGCTACTACAACAAACGTAACAAAAGAGAGAAAACTATGATTATAGGTGTAGGGCAGGATCGCGCATTTCAAATAAATTAGGCGAACCCTTTGAACCTGGACGGGAATTTATTACTTAGTAATAAATTTGCCGGCGTAGGAATGGTTAGTATATCAATAATTAATAACCTCCCTGTGCCGGATTCCATAGTATATTTTACTAATGAGATCTTTATGAATTTTACTAAATCTACACTAACACTCGCTGTTTCTTCTGCATTAATTTGTAGTTTAAGTGCTACTGCCAATGAAGAACCAACAACAGACGCTACTATTGAAGTTATTACTGTCAGCAGTGACTTTCGCCAACAAAATTTACTAAAAACACCTACTTCATTATCAGTATTAACTGATATTGAAATAAAACAACGCAGCGCCCGACACCTTGAAGAGTTAATAACGGTTAGTCCCAACGTTAATTTTGCCAGCGGTTCACAACGTGCCCGCTACTACCAGATCCGCGGTATTGGTGAACGCAGCCAGTTTCAAGAGCCTATTAACCCTTCTGTCGGCATGATTATCGATGGCGTTGATTTTACCGGTATAGGCAGTATTGCAAACCTTTTTGACGTTCAACAAGCTGAAATTTTTCGTGGCCCTCAAGGCACACGTTTTGGCGCAAATGCTTTAGCGGGTATGATTAACATTACGACTAATGCACCAACAGACGAATTTGAAGGTGCAATTAAAGTCGATGCGGGTAACTACGATAGCTATGGCCTAGGTTTAGCATTTTCAGGGCCGGCATCTGACGCTGTGAATTATCGTTTGGTGGCTAATCAAAATAAAAGTGATGGCTTTATCGATAATGTTCATTTAAATAAAGAAAATACTAACAACCGTGACGAAAAAACTCTTAGAGGCAAGCTATCAATACAAGCTTCCCAAGAGTTAACCATAGACTTAGCCGCTTCCTACTTTGATTTCGATAATGGTTATGATGCATTTTCACTTGATAACACTCGCGAAACCCTTTCCGATCAACCCGGCATTGACCGTCAAAAAACTTCAGCTTTTTCTGCTAATTTTAACTACCAAGGTTTTGAAGATTTTACGTTAATAACTCTTATTAGTACCGCAGAGTCAGACCTTGCTTATGGATATGATGAAGATTGGGCTTACGTGGGAATTTCCGATCCTGCCAACATTGATAACCAAGATTTTGCTTATTGGGAATACTCCTCTGCAGATTATTATTTTCGTGATAAATCAACACAAACGTTTGAGTTAAGAGCACTATCAAACGATAACAGTAAACTTTTTAACGGTTCAACAAATTGGGTTGTTGGTCTTTACCTTAAAAAAGATGATGAAGATTTACAACGTCAATATACTTATTTAGACAACGACTTCAATTCTACATTCGACACACAGTCAACCGCTATTTATGGTCAGCTTGATAGCCAACTGAACGCACAGTGGACATTAAGTACAGGGCTCCGTGTTGAACAACGTGATGCTGATTATGTTAATTCGGACGGTTTTATTGATAGTCTTAAAGATACTATGGTTGGAGGTAAGTTAGTACTTAGTTACCTGAAAAATGACAATAGCTTTTGGTATGGCTCAATCAATCGTGGCTATAAAGCCGGAGGGGCAAATACCGATGGTAGTTTACCTAATGACTTACGTACTTTTGATCCTGAATACTTAGTCAATTATGAACTAGGTTACAAGGTGTCTTTACTCGATAATGCAGCCATTATTCGCACCGCTATCTTTTACATGGACAGAAAAGATGTGCAGGTAAAAAGTTCACAAACTATTACACGTGAAGACGGTAGTTCTGAATTCGTAGACTATTTAGGCAATGCTGCTAATGGCTCAAATATGGGTGTTGAAATAGAAGCTAATTGGCAGATTAACGATTTAATTGAGTTTTATGGATCTGTCGGTTTATTAGATACAGAATTTAATGATTTTATCAATGCTGAAGGTGACTCTTTAAGTGGTCGTGAGCAAGCGCATGCACCAAATTATCAATTTAACTTAGGCATGAATCTTACGCCTAACAACCATTGGTTAATCAATATTTCTGTCGACGGTAAAGATGAATACTTCTTTTCTGATAGTCACAATGAAAAATCAGAGTCTGTTGCTTTGCTAAACGCTTCCGTGAGTTATTTAAGTGATGATTATCAAGTTAAAATCTGGGCGCGTAACTTAACAGATAAAGATTACGCTAATCGTGGCTTTTATTTTGGTAACGATCCAAGAGATGGCTATATTGCTAAACAGTATACCCAGTTAGCTGAGCCACTAGTCTTTGGCGTTACATTGGATTATCAGTTTTAAGCACTCTTTTATGGCTTATTTATACGCTCAGACAGGCAAGTAACTTTTGTTTATCTTGAGCGTAAGATAAACAAATTGGGTAAATCAGAACAATTAAGGAAAGATTATGAAAATATCGATTGAATTGAGCTTATATCCATTAGCCATGGATAATTTCAAAGATGAAATATGGGCTTTCATCAAGCGCCTTCGTCAGGTTGATGGCTTAAACGTTGTAACTAATGGTATGAGCACGCAAGTATTTGGCGATTATGATTTAGCAGTAAACAATGTCATGCGCGAAATTAAGCGGGTTCATAGCACTACAAATGCAGCGGTTTTTGTCTGTAAATTTATTAGTGGTGACCGTTCAGAAGCAGAAGCAGAAAGCTAGAGTCTGATTTACTTCTTTATTTTGATAATTACTTCACCGCTCTCCCTTGGCTAGAGCTTATCGCCATGCTGCTTGCGCTTGCCTATATAATTCTGGCCGCGCAAGGTTCACTGTGGTGTTGGCCTGCCGCTCTTATTAGCACAGCGTTGTACACGGTTATTTTTTATGATGTGCTGCTCTTAATGGACAGCGCACTAAACATTTATTACTTAGTGATGGCGGTTTATGGTTATTTGGCTTGGCAAAAAAACACGTCAATAAGTACTGCTCAAAATCGACCAACAAAAAATGCGCCTTTAGCAATTATCTCTTGGTCTGGTAACAGACATTTAAAAATTTGCCTTATCTTAACAATAACATCCTTGGTTGTAGGGTATATAATAGCCAATTACACCCCTGCAAGTTTCCCTTACCTTGATACTTTTACCACTGTTTTCGCAGTATTCGCCACGTATTTAGTTACTCAAAAAGTACTGGAAAACTGGTTATACTGGGTAGTTATTGATGCTCTTTCAATTTACCTTTATATAGAAAAAGGTTTAATACCTACAACCGTGTTATTTATCATTTATGTCATTATTGCCGCCTACGGTTACTTTAAGTGGCTAGCTATTTATAGACGTTCTAAAGTAGAACAGATTAATTTGTCTACAATAGTTACAGGTTAACTCCGGTGAAAGAGTCACTATCCGCTTTGCCTTGTTTTACTGAAGTTGATAAAGTTTTAACAATAACCTCAGGATTAAGTCAAAGCTGTTTTAAAGTCAACGCTGATAATAAAGTCTATTTTGCTAAAACCATCAACGACAATACAGAAGTAGCAGTGACAATTTCTGCTGCTAAGCTTGGCCTTAGCCCGACCGTTATTTACCATGATAGCGATTGGCTCATTAATAGCTATATTGATGCTAACAATTTAGCGTTAAGTACAATTGCTACCCATGATAAAATAAATCATGCTATTAAGCTGATGGTGCAATGTCATCAGTTGAAGGTAATACCTACTGAAATATCATCTGAAGATATTATTACGTCTCTACTAAATAATTCACATTACACAACACTGCAAAAAACAGCATTATTACAACTTGCTAAATGTATTGTAGCGCCACTTAACAACAGTAAAAACGGTGTTTGTTGTCATGGTGATTTGAATTTTAGTAATATACTAATCAATCGAGAGCAAATCACTTGGTTAGTCGATTATGAATGTGCTTGTACTGCACCCATTGAATATGATTTAGCGATGTTTATTGCAGTAAACAATCTAAATAGTAATGAAATCACACTAATTATCGAGCAATACGAGGCTCAATCTTTGGTAAAAGTCGACCCGCTATTGCTCAATGCCTATCTACAGTTTTGTTATTTTATTAATGCATTATGGTACTTCAATGCTTATCACGAAAAACCGCAGCCTGAAAATAATACGTCTGAAAATAAACAAGTACTATTAAACCACGCCCAACAACAGTGGTACGTAGGGCGGGATCGCGCATTTCAAATAAATAACACGGTATAATAAATAAATTTTGACCTTTATTGATATAAGACGATCAGATCAATATCAAAAATTCAACAAAAGTTATTTACCATGTCATTAATTCAATATATTGAAAGTATTGAAGATCACCGAGTAGACACAAATAAAAATTGCAGTAACAGATATAATTTTATTAAGAATAGCTACTGTTCTATTTGGCGCCAAGGGTTGGAAAGCGATTAATATATTTGAAGAAGTTCAACTGGGTTGGTTAAAAAAATATGAAAATTTTAGCCACGGTATTCCCACAAGGCACTCTATCGGACGCATAATAAGAGTCATCAAGGCTGATAGCCTCGTCTCATCCCTCTCACAGAACCGTACGTACGAACCTCGAATACGGCTACTGTATTCATCACATTCTATTAACGCGCTGTCCTAAACACTGACAGAGCAAGCCATCCAGTGTTCACAATTTCTATTGAATATAAATCAAGTTCTTCAAACTATTAATTGAGCATCGCGACACAAGATAAAGGACTTAATGAATTCCGCCACCAGTTCATCTTGATAAACTTAAACGGTGGCTTTTTCACTAACGGCTTCAATCGTCGATGTAACCTTAACGGCTTCTTCCACAACCTTAGCTGCATTGCTCTTAATCTTCATCTGAGCCAACTTGCTAAGGCTTTTAGCTCTCGTTAACAATTGGTGATACTAAGGTAATTAACAAAACCTCATCACATTGGATTTAACCGTTTTATGACCCCAGCTAAATTGATTCCACCATTACGCTTGGTTCGTTGTTTAACTTTTATCTAAAACCAATGAGTTTCGACTGATGGCTACTTAAAGCGTGTTTGGTTTAAGCAAATCTCAGGTTAATTAAGCTGCGTTAAGAACGCAGGCATCAAGTGAGCTGGAAGGTTTTTACGTCGACCTGTTGCCGTTGGACTATAATGTTTAGCTAAATAATCAAGTATTGCTTTTTCACTATCACCCAATGGCCATAAACCCTGTGTCTTTTGCATCCAGCGAATGGTTTCTAACCAAGTCTCACGATTCATTCTATTTTGTATAACTAAACCAGAAGAATGGCAGGCAGTACAATTAGCTCTAACCAACTCAAAGCCTGTATCGATAACAAAACCAGTGTTTTTATCCAGAATATCTTTAGCATTTACATAACTACAAGATAGTGCTGTCAAACTTAATATAAATATTGTTTTTTTTAAAATAGCCATATTAAACCACCTGAACTGCAATTCTATGGCAAGCATTATTTAAATAACCTTTAGGGTTCCAGCCAGGTAAAATCATAGGTTGAGATACACCATCACTGTCAGTAGCTTTAGCCCATAATTCATAATAACCAGTTTGTGGAAATCTAACTTTGGCTTGCCAATGTTGCCATGCATTACGGTTAACAGGTTTGGTTATGTTAACTTCTTGCCATGTTTGGCCAAAATCAATAGAAACATGCATTTTGGCGACTGATTTATCACCAACCCATGCATGTCCATTTGCTAAAAGTTCGTCTTTTAATGCGTGGTTAACGCCTGATTCTGGAAACGTAACCAGTGACTTAACAGGCATACTTTCAATAATGCACATATCTTCATCAGCGACCTTAGCGCCCGGAGCTACAGGCTTACATGGTTTACGGTACGCTGTACCGGTCATTTTAGAACCATCGTGAACAATGTTACGTATCGATATGCCCGTTAACCATTTACCTGAAGTAGAAGCAGGCCAACCGCCAAAAACTAAACGTAAAGGATGACCGTTCATTGCAGGTATATCTTCATCATTAACTGACCAAGCGATAAGTGACTCATTTTCTAAAGCTTTATGCATTGGCACACCGCGAGAAATAGCAGCCTTATTCGGATTCCGACTTAAATGTTCATCGGCTGCATGATAGCCAATGTAAACAGCATCATCTTTAATTCCACAGTCTTGTAATACATCTTTTAAACGCACGCCTGTCCACTTAGCGCAACCAACAGCACCTAAGCCCCATTGATTTCCTTTTGCTGGAGGATTAAATTCAGAACGGCCATTACCACCACACTCTAATGTTAGTTGATATGTATGGTGCTTAAATTTATTTTTCAATTCAGCTAAAGTATATGTTTTACTTGTTTCAACTGATTCTCCGCCAATGGTTAATGTCCAGTTATCAACATCAACATTTTCAGGAGGAATACCGTTGTTGCGAATAAAGAGTTTATTCGCCGGAGTGATCAAGTCATTTAATAAATGAGCAGGTAATTCAGCATTTAGTGGCCTATCATTTAATACGATTAGACCTGCATGTTTACCGGCAATACGAAATTTTTCAGTTGTTTCAGCAAGTGCTGCAGGAATAAGACCTCCGGGCATGAATCGCCCAAAAACAACTTCTGCGCCTAATATAGCTCCCATTGCAGATAAGCCCGTTAGAAACCCCCGACGAGAAACGGGATCAGTCGTACGGCCAAATATCGCTTTATCTGCTTTTTCTGGGTTTTCCTGATAAAGCTCACCAATGCCTTTTTCTATTATTTGTTTTTTTGATGATTTTTTCATAATTAACCTCACTAACTTAAAATTACAGTTTTAATAAACCTGCGTTTTATCCACTCATAGACTTATTCGTTACATCGTCTGGTAATTCACTAGCTGATTCATAATATGTATTACACTTTGGGGGAAATAAAAAAACACAAAACCCTAAAAAAACAAAGAAAAATAGCCATATAGATCAATAGTTTAAAAACTAATGTTGTTATGTTTTTTAAATATATAATTACAGAGTCAGCTCAACCTTAACGCTAATGTTATTTCCAATGAATAGTATAATTTTTAAAGTTTTTTAGTTAAGTGCCAATCACCTAGTTCATCTGATGCCAATTAAATTTTCAAGAGGGCGCGGCTTGATTGAGCAATAAGGTGTATTAGGACTGGGGCTCGTAGCTTTGGGGCTGAGTTTTGACGAAGTAGTTTGAATCTAATTTTTCTGTCGCCGTCGTCGAGATTTGAGCAACATACAGAAAAATTTGATACCAGCCATGGACCGGAAGTTTGAGATAAGGTAATTAATTTTTGTCTAAATTGGCCTAAGAGGGTTGTACTACATGATGAAAATGGTGGGCCTTCGCAGACTTGAACTGCGGACCTGCCGATTATGAGTCGGATGCTCTAACCAACTGAGCTAAAGGCCCATTTTCACATGTTTGGCCTGATATTTACTAATGCGTTTATTAATTCAATTAACTAGCTGAACTAACAAAGCGGGTGCAGTATAAGCATTTTTTATTTTGTTGTCACCTAATGAACTTTAAATAATTGTATTTTTTTACTGACAGCTTATTTCTTAAACAAACAGGGGTATCTTCACACTAAAATCGGTAGGTCAATCCGACACTCACCTCAGTTTGAACCCAAATATTACTCGATATATATATTGCACAAACTTCTGCATCACAAAATATTGCACTATCAGAGTTAAAGAAGGTTCCATAGACACGACTATCTAGTCTTAACTTTAGTCGTTCACTGAGATCAATTTTAGAAGCTAAGCCAACATTCAATGAAAAGCGAGTCTCATCACTTAGTTGCTTATCACTAGGAGAGAGGTGAGTTAACCCCAGACCACCGGTAAGATAAAAAGGAACAGGTCCTTCAGAGATAGAGACATTACCACCTAAATGAGCATAAGTAATACCAAGGCCTGTATTACTTACCGAAAAATCACTCGACTCAGAGAAGTTGGTATTGTAATGACTTATTAAGAACTCACCTTGTCGTGTTCTATCGTAAGACCAAGCGGTTAATAAGCCGTAACTTGTCTCATCATTTAACTCTACTCGATTGTGTATTTCAGCTTGGCTAGTGTCAAAATCACCACCAAAGCGATAACCAATCAATGGCGTAATTTCAAATTCTAATGCTTGTTTTGCCACCGAGGGCATGGATATGATGGAAAGAACACAACACATTGCTAAAATAACACGCATAAAAATTCCTTATCTTAGAAAGTAAAAAGAGCAAGCTAGTGTTACTAACTTACTCTTTATTATGTGTATTTAAAACTGTATTTCAAATATTTTAGTTTTATTCACCGTCTAAGAAGCTTTTCAGCTGTTCTGAACGAGATGGGTGACGCAATTTTCGTAAAGCCTTAGCTTCAATTTGACGAATACGTTCACGTGTAACATCAAACTGCTTACCAACTTCTTCAAGCGTATGATCCGTATTCATATCAATACCAAAACGCATTCTAAGCACTTTAGCTTCACGAGCTGTTAAACCTGCAAGTACTTCATGAGTCGCACCTTTAAGGTTTTCAGAAGTAGCAGAATCAACTGGAAGTTCACCACTACCATCTTCAATAAAGTCACCTAAGTGTGAATCTTCATCATCACCGATTGGCGTTTCCATTGAAATTGGCTCTTTAGCTATTTTCAATACTTTACGAATTTTATCTTCAGGCATTACCATACGCTCAGCTAATTCTTCTGGCGTTGGTTCACGTCCCATTTCTTGTAACATTTGACGAGAAACACGATTTAGCTTGTTAATCGTTTCAATCATGTGCACAGGAATACGAATGGTACGTGCTTGGTCGGCAATAGAACGAGTGATTGCTTGACGAATCCACCAGGTAGCATACGTTGAAAATTTGTAACCACGACGGTATTCAAATTTATCAACAGCTTTCATTAAGCCAATGTTACCTTCCTGGATTAAATCAAGGAACTGTAAGCCACGGTTGGTGTATTTCTTCGCAATTGAGATAACTAAACGTAAGTTAGCCTCAACCATTTCTTTCTTCGCACGACGTGCTTTTGCTTCACCAATAGACATACGACGGTTGATATCTTTAATGCCGTGAATATTTAAGTGAGTTTCTTCTTCAATTTGATTCAGTTTGTAGATGCAACGCTCAACATCATGCTCAACATTACTTAATTTATCTGAGTAAGGGTTCCCTGCTGATTTTTCAGCATCAAACCATTCCTTTGAGGTTTCATTACCTGGGAATATTTTAATAAATGTTGTTTTAGGCATCCCAGCGCCAACACAGTGCTTCATGATCAAACGTTCTTGAACACGCAATCTGTCCATCATGCCACGCATGTTTTTAACTAATCGATCAAATAACTTAGGAATTAAACGGAATTCTTTAAATACATCGGCAACCGCATCAATAGCTTCCTGAGCGTCTTTATGACCTCGGCCTTTCTTCTTAACTATTTTAGTTGCATTCTCGTGTGCTTCACGTAATAAAGTGAACTTCTCACGGGCTAGCTCAGGATCTGGACCAGTATCTTCTTCTTCTTCATCTTCATCTTCTTCAGAATCACCGTCTGTTTTTTCTTTATCTTCGTTATCAAGCTCTTCTTTAGATAATTCACTACCAACATGTGTTGCTGCAGCGGCAACATCATCATCTTCAGCATCTGGATCTAAAAAGCCAATAATAATATCAGTTAAGCGAACTTCTTCCGCTTCAAAATTATCCCACATATCTAACAAGTAGTTTATCGCTGGTGGATATTCTGAAACACTGCGCTGAACTTCTTTAATACCTTCTTCTATACGCTTAGCAATGACGATTTCGCCCTTACGCGTTAGAAGCTCAACAGTACCCATTTCACGCATATACATACGTACAGGGTCTGTTGTACGACCAATTTCACTTTCTACAGTTGCAAGCGCTTGTGCTGCTGCTTCAGCTGCATCTTCATCAGTATTACCTTCGCTCATCATCAAGGTGTCTTGATCCGGCGCATTTTCAAATACTTGAATACCCATATCGTTGATCATACTAACGATATCTTCAACTTGATCAGAGTCGATTATGTCTTGTGGAAGATGATCATTAACCTGCGCAAACGTTAAATAACCTTGTTCTTTACCTTTGGTTATCAGGTCTTTAAGTCTAGATTGAGGGGCTGGTTCCATTGACGAGTGTCCACCTGTATATTATAAATATGGGATGTAAAATATGCGCTGAAAACATTAGTAAAAGCTAATAAATGACGCAATAAAGCCGGAAATTATAGCGAATTTTTAAATCAGTTACCAGCAAATATCCTGTCTTAATCGTTGTTAACATTTAACACTAATATAATAGCGCTAATTTCTTTCATGCTTGCTAAGTATAGCTAAAACTAACAGTTAAGCATTCAGTAACGCTTGTAACTCTTGCTTTTCTTCTACTGTCATTTGTCCTGCGCGTGCCTTTTGTAATAATACTTCAGTACGTTGCTCAACAAAGTCGTTTAGAAGCTTCTCAATATTATCAAGAAACACATCAGTTGCTGCATCAGCTTCTACATGATGTTGCCAACACATCAACTTTGCTAATTGTGAACCTTGCTCTGTTCCGCGAAAGCATTCAAGCAGTTGCTGTGATTTAATATCAGGATTTTGCTGACAAATACCTAACACTTGCATTAGCAGCGGTATTCCTGGCACAGTTAATGGTTGCAAAACACTAATATCACCTAAGCTATTTGCTATATGGGGATGCTCTAGCAATAATGCAAGTGCTGATCTTACTGGGGTTACCTTTGTTCTGGTTTTAACTCCAGTTTTTACTGCGGGACTTTTTATACTTTTAGTAAACTTGGCTAGAAATTGCTCACTGCCAGTACCAAAATTGTTAGCTATTTCATTAAGCATCGCATCTTTTAAAATGCTATCTGGAAGCTTGGATAAATAAGGCTGAAATGATTCAACCAAAGCAGCTCTTCCTTCTAGAGAGCTCATATCAACTTTCTGCATGAGTTGCTCAAAGAGAAACTTGGATAACGGCATAGCATTATCAATAATAGCTTCAAAAGCTTGTTGGCCTTGAGTTCCAATTAAAGAATCGGGATCTTCACCATCAGGAAGAAAGACAAATTTTAATGAAAAACCGTCACGAATGAGAGGTAAAGCATTTTCCATTGCACGCCATGCGGCATCGCGCCCTGCCCGATCTCCGTCATAACAACAAATAACGTCAGGGACTGTGCGAAATAAGGTTTGTAACTGTTCAAAAGTCGTTGCAGTTCCTAGCGAAGCAACAGCATAATCAACACCATGCTGTGCTAAAGCAACAACATCCATATAACCTTCAACAACAATCAAACGCTTAAGTTGTTTATTGGCCTGCTTGGCTTCATGTAGTCCATAAAGCTCTTGTCCTTTATGATAAACACGTGTTTCCGGCGAGTTTAAATACTTGGGTTTTTCATCACCTAAAACCCGGCCGCCAAATCCAATAACTCGACCACGCTTATCACTAATAGGAAACATAATACGACCACGAAAACGATCATAAGGACGTTTTTTATCCCCTGAAATGGCCATACCTAAATCGATCAGTTGCTGGTTAGCTTGACCATTACGCGAGAAGCTATTCATCATGCCGTCCCACGCATTACTTATGTAACCTATGCCAAAACGCTTAACAACCTCACCACTAAGGCCTCTGTCTTTTAAATACTTAATGGCCGTATCTTTGTCACTAGCAACTTTCAATTGCTGCTGAAAAAAACGACTAATCTCTGACATTAACTCATAGTCATCTTGTTTTTGCTGGTAAATTTGTTGCTGTCGGCGCTGCTCTGCCGGACTGGCAGTATTTTCTTCTCGGACGACTTCCATACCGCAATGAGAAGCGAGCTCTTCTACCGCATCGACAAAATCAAGACGATCAAATTCCATTAAAAATGAAATAGCATTGCCGTGCTCACCACAACCAAAGCAATGATAAAATTGTTTATCTTGGCTAACAGTAAAGGAAGGAGATTTTTCATTATGAAATGGGCAGCAGGCTTGATGATTTTTACCCGCCTTTTTTAACGGTACTCGGCTATCAACTAGATCAACAATATCTGCTCTGCTGAGTAAGTCATCAATAAATTGTCGAGAAATGCGTCCAGCCATAATGTTTAAGTGTCACCGTTAAAGAAAATATTACATACGTATTCTACACAATACGAATAAGAATGTAGTTCGATTTATTAAGTTTCAGTTAAAGAAATCTTAAAAAAAAATCATAAAAAAACCGTAATAGCTAAAGCCATTACGGTTTTGTTTAATGCACTAAATATAGTATTAGCAATAAAGCTTTAACTATAAACCTTGAAGGCTTGATCTCACTTGACCGCTTACTGCGCCCATGTCAGCTTTACCTTGCATTAAAGGTTTCAACACCGCCATTACTTTACCCATATCAGCCATAGAAGCTGCTCCGGACTCTGTAATTGCTTTGCTTATTAATTCATTAATTTCTTCTGCATTAAGCGGTTGCGGCATAAAAAAGTTTAAAGCAACAACTTCCTCTGCTTCTTTTTCAGCCAACTCATCACGACCACCCTCAGTAAACATCTTAATAGACTCTTTACGCTGTTTAACCATTTTGGTTAAAATCACAATGATGTTTTCATCAGTTGCTTCGGTTTTATGATCAATTTCTGCTTGCTTAATTGCAGAAATAGCCATGCGAATTACACCAAGACGTAATTTGTCTTTGGCTCGCATAGCAATTTTCATTTCATCTTTGAGTTGTATTAGAAGTGACATTCTCTCTCCATAATAGGCAAGCTCTTAGAATAGTTATACTAAGATAATTCTTAGTACATGCGAACGCGACGAGCGTTCTCACGAGAAACTTTCTTCGCAGCACGTTTAACAGCAGCTGCTTTCTTACGTTTACGTTCCCAAGTAGGTTTTTCATAGCTTTCGCGACGACGAACTTCTGAAAGGATTCCTGCTTTTTCACATGAACGTTTAAAACGACGTAATGCAACGTCAAATGGTTCGTTTTCTCTTACTTTAATTACTGGCATGTACTTTATTACCTTAGGGTATCTATATAAATTGGTGATTAATTTCGACTGAACAACGCAACATTTGCAATGCTTGGTCTCATCTACACCCGCTCTATCAAAAATGGGTGACGTATTCTACTGCTAAGCCATCACTAATGTAAAGATTAATTTAAGGCTTATTGATCTTTCATAGATGAAATTTCGTCTATTTAACCTAGCTTTTATCTGTGTGTTTCTTTGCAATCACGCCTACTCCAATCCCCTTTTATGGTAGCTAAATAATGAATAAGTGAGTCCTATCGATATATAACCTTTGTAAATCCTCCCAAAGAGAACCGTTTGTTTCAAATCCGCTGGTGTCTATCTTATAAACACAGTAAAATTACCTCGCCAATATTTACGGTGTTTTAACCGAGTAATTATTAGTTACTTTTCCTACTTTTTTGAGATTATATATTTATGCGTATTTTGGGTATTGAGACTTCTTGTGATGAAACAGGTATCGCCATTTATGATGACGGCATAGGTGATAGTCCTGAAGGCATACTTGCTCATCGTTTATATAGCCAAATAGCCGTTCATGCTGATTACGGTGGTGTAGTACCTGAATTAGCCTCAAGAGATCATGTGCGAAAAACGATTCCTTTAATTCGGGAAGTTTTAGCTGATGCTAATCTTACTCCACAAGATTTAGATGGTGTTGCTTATACTGCAGGTCCTGGTTTAGTTGGTGCGCTATTAGTCGGTTGTTCCATTGGTCGAAGCTTGGCTTATGGTTGGGAACTCCCTGCAGTGCCTGTGCACCATATGGAAGGTCATCTATTAGCGCCTATGCTTGAAGATGATGTACCTGAGTTTCCTTTTGTCGCACTATTAGTTTCTGGCGGTCATACCATGCTAGTACGTGTTGATGCTATTGGCGAATACAAATTGCTCGGTGAATCGGTTGATGATGCTGCCGGTGAAGCTTTTGACAAAACAGCTAAGTTGTTAGGATTAGATTACCCCGGTGGACCAGCCTTATCAAAAATGGCTGAAAGCGGTGAAGCTGGACGTTTTAAATTACCTCGCCCTATGACTGACAGACCCGGTTTAGATTTTAGTTTTAGTGGCTTAAAAACAGCGGCAGGCACCTTAGTTCGCAAAGAATGTATAGATTTGTCAGAGAGCGATCTTAAACAAACACATGCTGATATTGCTAATGCGTTTCAGCAAGCTGTGGTAGATACCTTAGCGATAAAGTGTAAACGAGCACTGCAACAAGAAAACTTAAACCGCTTGGTTATTGCCGGAGGCGTAAGTGCTAATACAGCTTTACGTGAGAAACTTGGCGTAACCACAAAGAAGCTCGGCGGGAGCGTATTCTATCCACGTCCGGAGTTTTGTACTGATAACGGCGCTATGATTGCTTATGCAGGATTACAACGTTTAAAAGCAGGAACCGATGCGGATCTGACCTTTAAAGCTAACCCTCGATGGGCATTAGATTCACTGTCTTCAGTCAGATAACAGCCAAGTAAAAGGCAGCTAATGCAGCCTTGAATTTTGTACTACTAAAATACAGACGCTATGATTGTTTGGGCAGGTTTATAGAAGATTGACTATATTTTATGGGTGATTTTACTTTCAGTGCCTTTAAGCAAGCGCTTGATGTTATCTCGATGACGAAACAATATCAGAGCGCTGAGCATCAATGTTGGATAAACATATAACGGTTTTAAGAAAAAGACATACAGTGGTGCAACGGATACGGTAACAATAGCAGCCAAGCTAGAATATTTTGTAAGCTTCACCACACATCCCCAAGTCAAGATTAATAAGCCTCCTAACGTAAAACCAATGGGTAATAGTGTTCCTAGTGCGGTAGCAACCGCTTTTCCCCCTTTAAAATTGAAAAAAATGGGATACATATGTCCTAAACAAGCGGCAACACCTATAAAACCTAAATAGAGGGAATCAATCTTTAAAAAATAAGCTCCCCACACAGGGATAGTGCCTTTAAGAATATCGAGAAATAGTACCGTTGCTGCAGTGAATTTATTACTCATACGCAGTACATTAGTCGCGCCAGGATTTTTTGAGCCTGTCGTTCTAGGATCTGGTAAACCTGAAAATCGGCATACTAATATAGCACTCGAAATAGAGCCTATTAAGTAAGCGACAATGATCATAGTAAGCGTAAGTAGCAACATCTAAATGACGAAATCCATCGTTAAGTACTAAAAGGTTAATATTCTATCTTCATCTCTGCTAGTTTTTCTACCACTTCGCAGGTAAAATCCTTCCTTATTTTGTAACAATTGCCTAAGTACTGCAATAGTTCTTCTAACAACATAACAGGTAAATCATGGATAAGGTGTTCATTAAGGGTTTAAGTATCCAAACCACTATTGGCTTTTTTCAGTGGGAAAAAGAGATAAAGCAGACCTTAGTCATTGATTTGGCTATGGGTTGGAATACGGCTAATGCCGCGCTGAATGACGAATTAGCAAAAACATTAGACTATGCAGATATCTCAGTCGCTATAGAAAAGTTTGCCAACGACAATCCCGTTGACTTAATTGAGACGCTTGCTGAACGCTTAGCAAGTTATTTAATGACTCAATATCAAATACCTTGGTTAAAGCTCTTCATTGGTAAACCCGGCGCAGTTCATAATGCTCAAACTGTTGGTGTTGAAATTGAACGTGGTAAACAAACTGTTGAGCTAAACTCTTAATGTCTCAAATCTATATATCATTGGGCAGTAACATTAACCGTGAGCATTACGTCAAACAGGGTTTGCTCTCATTAGCTACAGCATTTGAACTGCCTTTTGAACAGTTAACATTATCTTCCTTATTTGAGAGTGAAGCCGTAGGTTTTAATGGTGCCGCTTTTTATAATATGGTGGTAGGTATTGAGTGTTCTCAAACGGTTGAAGAAGTAGCAAGTATTTTACGAGCGATAGAGTTTTCTCATGGCCGTGATCATAACGCGAAGAAATTTAGCCCGCGCAGCTTAGATCTTGATTTATTATTGTTTGATGATTTGATTATTGATCAACCTGCACAACTGCCCCGTGATGAAATAACTAAAAACGCGTTTGTTTTATGGCCGTTGAGTCAAGTTGCACCCGAGCTCATCCACCCTATTGTAAAACAAAACTACCAAGATTTATGGCAAAGCTATAACAAAAGCAGTCAGCAACTTAGCATTGTAGCTAACTGCTGGTAGTGACGATTCTTATTAAATTGATTTATCCCCAAAAATAGTAAAGGACAACTAACCCCCCATGAGCACTTTAGAAATTATTATCTTGGCCTTATTACAAGGCTTAACTGAATTCTTACCTATTTCCAGTTCAGCGCATTTAATATTACCTTCACAAATTTTAGGATGGCAGGATCAAGGTTTAGCCTTTGACGTTGCTGTTCATGTTGGCACTTTATTAGCAGTAATGATGTATTTTCGTAAAGAACTTGGAGTTATGGCTGTCGCTTGGTTAGGTACTGTAGGAGTCGGACCAGAAAAAGGGCGCGGAGGTTTTGATGCCAAATTATCATGGTGGATTTTACTCGCAACTATTCCCGCTGGTTTATTTGGCTTATTAGGTAAAGACTTTATAGAAGAGCACTTACGTTCTGCATTAGTTATTGCCATGACTACCCTACTCTTTGGTTTCCTTTTAGGTTTTGCCGATATAAAGGCAGGTAAACGAACTGAACATAAACCTATGGAGAAACTAGGTCTTAAAGGAGCAATGTTAATTGGTTTAGCGCAAGCTGTTGCTTTAATCCCTGGAACCTCTCGTTCAGGTATCACCATGACTATCGGTTTAATGTTAGGTTTAAGCCGTGATAATGCCGCCCGTTTTTCATTCTTATTGTCTATCCCTGCTATTGCTATGGCGGGTAGTTATTTAACATTAAAGCTCATTTTATCCACTGAGAGTGTAGACTGGTTTGCCATGGGTTTAGGCAGTTTATTAGCGTTTGTTAGCGCTTATGCCTGTATTCACTACTTTCTCATTTTATTAGAGAAATTAGGGATGATGCCATTTGTTATCTATCGATTAGTGCTAGGCCTTGGCTTACTTTGGTTTATCTTGGGATAAACTTTAATTTATACCAAATTGATTAAATTTCTTCCCAACTCAGAGCTATGTTAGATGTTCAATAACAAGGCGAATTTGTTTAGGTCTAGTCATTCTAAATCAAATGAATTTAACGATGTTAATGGACATAGAACAAGCTCCCAAGGGCGAGTTTAAAAGGCTTACATGCAGCGTTATTGATTTTGACAAGGGAATAACCATTCTCTTCAATCAATGTCTTGCTTCTAAGCCTTTTAATTCTCGCTGAGTGGGAAAGAACTTAATCAACTTGGTATTACCTTAGCTCAACGTTACCCAATACTTATTGCATTTTGTGAGTATCAACACTTTACCAACATATTTGAGAATAAAAACATGATTGCCATTACCTTAGATAATTTTCAACAAGTTGTTGTTGAAGAGTCCAAAAACAAATTAGTACTCGTTAGCTTTTGGGCTGAACAAGTACCAGAGAGCGTTGATTTACGAAATAAACTAGCAGCTAAGCTATCAAGCCTAAGCGAGCATATCACTTTAGCGACTGTTGATTGTCAGAGCCAAGGTCAAATCGCAGAGCAATTTGGTATTAAAGGTTTACCAACCGCTATTTTATTAAAAGATGCCCAGCCTTTAGATGGAATTTCTGGACCACAAGATGACGCAAGCATTGCTACATTTTTAGATAGTCACTTACCAAAACCTGAAGAGATACTGCTTGGGCAGGCAAAAGCTGCACTTGGGGATAATCTGTTAGTTGACGCTGAGAACATCATCATGCAGGCCTATCAAATCGATAATAATCGCGCTGATATTAAGTTAATTTTAATTGATGTTTATTTGCGAACAGGAAAAACCAGTGAAGCAAAAGCATTATTAGACACCATAATGATGGTGGACCAAGATAGTGAATATCACGCTTTAATAGCCAAGCTAGAATTAGCTGAACAGGCAGAAAACTCGCCAGAAATAAAAGCATTAGAAGCACAATTAGAAGCAACGCCTAATGATATCAATGTCAGCCAACAACTTGCTGCTCAATACAGCCAAGTTAATCGTCAAGAAGATGCACTAACGATATTATTTCGTTTAGTACAAGCAGGTGATGAGAGTACAAAAGAGAGAAGCAAAGAATTATTTCTTGATGTATTAAAAGCCTTACCTGATGGCGATCCGCTGGCAACAAAGTTTCGTAGAAAATTATACACCTTAATGTATTAGTCCTTATAACTACACGCCTTAAAGTGAGTATCGCAACTAATAAAAAGCCCGGTTCATTGATGAATCGGGCTTTTTAGTATCTAATTATAAGTGACTGCCTATGGAAGGTGTTCACTGGCAAGGTAGTCGTGAGATTGCATCTCTTGTAAACGACTTAGGCAACGCTTAAATTCAAAGGCTAAACGACCACCGCTATACAAATCATCTAAAGGCAGTTCTGCTGACATAATCAACTTTACATTACGCTCATAAAATTCATCAACTAACGCGATAAAGCGGCGAGTTGTGTCATCGCTATCAGGGCCCATTTCTTTAACATTAGCCATTAATACCGTGTGATAAAGTTGACTAATTTCCATGTAATCACCCTGACTACGTGCACTTTCACAAAGTACTGAAAAATCAAAGTACACCACGCCATCGCTGACTAAAACAGTTTCTAATGGACGATTATGAATCTCAATAGATTGTCCTGATTTACCTTCATCGGTAGAGAGCTGTTTAAAGTAGTGCTTTAGGTTTTCATCAGCTTGCGCATCAAGAGGATAATGAAATATTTCTGCTTGTTCTAAGGTTCTTAGTCGATAATCAACACCACTATCAACATTAACAATGAGAGTATGCTTGTTGATAAGTTTTATAGCTGGTAAAAAGCGCTCACGTTGCAAACCATTGCGATACAACTCATCAGGGATAATATTGGATGTCGCTACTAACGTGACATTATGGGCAAATAATTCTTCAAATAATGTGCCTAAAATCATAGCGTCGGTAATGTCAGAAACGAAGAACTCATCAAAACAGATAATTTGTGTTTCATCGGCGAATTTCTTCGCTATAATTTTCAGTGGGTCCGATTGACCAGACAAACTTTTAAGCTCTTGATGAACTCTGTGCATAAAACGATGAAAATGCACGCGCATTTTATTGTTAAAAGGTAGGCTATCAAAAAAGGTATCGACTAAATAAGTTTTGCCTCGACCTACGCCACCCCAAAAATATAATCCTTTGATGGGCTCCTGCTCTTGTTTTTTATAAACTTTTTTCCAACGATTAAGTACTTTTTTAAAACCAGAAACAGCTAACGGTTTACTTTGTAAGTCGTCGTATAACCTTTGCAGCTGAATTACAGCATTTTCTTGTG
>OLHM01000180.1_pt1 | contig 26285 bp, 18 predicted proteins | sample 1609611 | NCBI WGS metagenome assembly OLHM01 (sample SAMN05416891, study PRJEB24817) | seawater metagenome | isolation source: Sea water | place: Canada:Atlantic | collected 2013-11 | reverse complement strand
CAAAATATTGGTTGAAGTAATTAAAGTTGTGTCTGGTGTTTTTTTAATATCACCATCAATATCAGCCATTAAAGCGGATAATCCACGCCCTAATCCTTTGCGGTCTCTTTTTTTACTCATTTTAATATCCAATACCTAAATTTATCTTTGTTTAACCTTATCTCTCCTTAGAAACTCAGCCCCTAGAGAAACATATGCTTCTGCCCCGCGACCTGAAGCGTCATATTCAAGAATTGTTTCACCATAAGACGGCGCTTCAGAAAGCCGTACAGTTCTAGGTATAATGGTTTTATATACTAAATCCTTTAAGTTATCTCGAACATCAACTTCAACCTGTTGTGCAAGTTTAACCCTTTTATCAAACATAGTTAAAACCACACCATCAATAAACAATGAGGTTCCTAACGCTTCACGCACTTCTCTAACAGTCAAGATTAATTGTGATAGACCCTCCAATGCATAAAACTCTGATTGTAAAGGTACTAAGACAGAGTCACTTGCAGCGAATGCATTTATTGTTAGTAAGTTAAGCGACGGAGGACAATCAATGAAAACTTTGGATCTGCAACCTTCTCGTAGACAGTTTATACAACAATTGGGGCTAGGCGTTGCGGGGTTAGGACTGGCCACGAACGCGCCATTAGTATTCGCCAATAGCACAGCGACCTTACCCTTTCGCCAAAATGCTGCGCCACTGTTGTTACATTGGAATGAAAACTCTCTTGGTATGTCGCCCAACGCCTTATCCGCGGCAAAAACTGCTATTGAAAATTGTGGCAACCGCTACCCAGATGCCGCTGTTGATGAATTTAAACTTAAACTGGCAGACCTTCACAACGTGAAGCCTGAACAGATAATCTTTGGCAACGGTTCAACCGAAGTACTACAGGCCATTGCTACCTATGCCGCTCAAAACAACGCCACCATGGTTGAACCCTCCCCTACCTTTGGTGACCTCAACGGTTACTGTAAAGCAGAAAATCTAAAGGTTATTCAAGTACCCGTTGGGCAAAACTTTGAGATGAACATTGCTGCCCTAAAAAAACAGACCATGGCACAAACCGGCGCAGTGTTAATTAACATTTGTAACCCTAATAACCCCACTGGCAATATTGTTGATTTCACCACCCTGTTTGACTGGATAAACAATGCGCCAGAGACCCATATGTTTTTGCTCGACGAGGCCTATTTTGACTATGCCCAAACCAATGCCCGCTATAAAAGCGGCCTAGAGCTCATTAACCAAGGCAAAGACAATGTAGTTATCACCCGCACGTTTTCTAAAGTGCATGGCATGGCTGGCATGCGCATGGGTTACGGCATTGCTACGGTAACCACAGCCCGTAAAATAAAGCCTTTTGCCGCAGGGTTTAACCTAAGTGCAGCGGCCATAGCGGCTGCATCTGCAGCACTTGATGATAAACCGTTTTATAAAAAGAGCATCGAGCACAATCAGTTATCTAAAAGCATATTAATCGATGCCTTAAATGAACTGGAATTAGCGCATATACCCAGTGACGCCAATTTTGTTTTACACAGAATAGGCACGCCATTGGCTGACTACGCTCAACATATGAAGCAAAACGGCGTACGTGTCGGCAGAAAAATGACAGCAGATGATCGCTGGAACCGCATATCCTTGGGCACACCGGCTGAAATGAGGATATTTGCGCAAACCTTAAAGGCGTTTAGACAAGAGGGTTGGGTGTAGCGGCGCACACGCACATCTGGCGGATCAGAATGTTCTATATGTTATAAATTAAAACACATTTGATAATGGTGTCATAAGCATAAATGTGGCCATTAGTAAGGCAAGGAGTCCAATATCATGAGCGGCTAGATCAAACTATCGCTATTCTTGCCGTAATTTCCTTTTCCCGTCATGATTAACGCTTGAAAGTTCAAATGGACATAGGCTTCCATTGAAACATTACGACTGAGCACAACCAGATGAGAATATTATCCCGCCCCACTATTATGCTGATAAGCCTGTTGACCTCTTCAATGTCATTTGGAGAGCTGGAAGAAAATAGGCAAGTCACTAAGATCTCAAGATCTGACTATATGCGACAACTCCAGGGCTTTTGGCTTGGCCAAAATATCGCTAACTGGACTGGTCTAATTACCGAAATGGATAAGGTGGGAACGCCTCAAACATTACCTTTTTATACCGATGAGGATTGGGGGAAACCAGATTTAAAAGCAGTTTGGGGGGAATTTGTACCGCACTCAAGCACTATTGATTTTTACTTCGAACACTCAGGAACTCCATGGGGCGCTGATGACGATACCGACATTGAGTATATGTACGCACACCTCCACGACCAACTCAAGGCTAGTAAACTTAGTGCAACCCAAATACGTAACGGATGGCTCCATCACATATACTCTGAAGAAGATGCTCCGTTGTTCCAAAAATTCCCTACATCCACCCCAATAGTCGAAAACTTTTTGTGGGTATCTAATGAGCAGGCTAGAAAGTTAATGCAAACAGGGATGAGCCCCCCAGAAACTAGCGAGCCAGCAAATAACAGCAATTACATGATGATCGATGCTCAACTCACCACAGAGATTTTTGGACTACTAGCACCGTCACGACCTGATGTAGCGATAGATATCGCCTATTTACCTGTTAGAACAACTGCGATGGGAGATGCACAATGGATTTCTCAATTCTACATAGCGATGCATTCTTTAGCGTCTGTTGTCGACAAGTCAGAGACTCTAGCTAACCAAACACTCTGGCTGGCGGAGCAAGGCAGTAGCTATCTGCCTCCGAGCTCAACTCCTGCCAAAATGTATGCCTTTATAAAGGAGCATTATCTGAATAACCCCAACAAAGATGACTGGGAAAGTACCAGAGATGCAATTTATCATCGCTATCAGTTAGAGCGCACTGATGGATATGTCTATAGAGAACCCTTTGATGGTGGAATTAATTTTGCGGCTAGCCTAGTGAGTCTATTTTATGGGGAGGGGAACATTGCTCGCACCATCCAAATAGGGTCTCTTGCTGGATGGGATTCGGATAACCCAACGGCAACTTGGGGAGGATTACTAGGCTTTATAATCGGCCCTCAAGGGATCGCAGAGGCTTTTAGTCAAAGTAACCTGTCCGACACATACTGGATTCACCGCACTCGCCGTAACTTTCCAGATCAAACGCAAGATGCCTTAGGTGAAGACAGCTTTAGTAAAATGGCTGAACGCGAGATGCGTACTGTGGATAGAGTAGTTGTCCAGCGCATGAAAGGCTCGATTACGACAGATGGACAGTACTGGGTTATTCCAATACATTAGAAGAACAAGCACCTAACCGTCCTGCTCCCCAGCACTAACCGCCCCCGCTTGTGGCGATTCGCCCTTCCTAAGCATTTTGTACCAGGCATAAAAAGGACCCACGGTGTTTTGCCAATAGGTACGGTGTTCTGCTTGTGTTTTGGGCCCAATACCCCAGGGCGTATATTCATCCTTGATGGGTATATAGAGTGTTCCAAACAGCCTATCCCAAATGCTAGTGATAGCCGCAAAGTTTTTATCCCAGTGGGGTTCTAAGTAACTATGGTGTATGTGGTGCATCGCTGGGCTGTGCAGCCACAGCGAAAGCCAGCGTGGGTAATTAAATTGCACATGATAATGGCGAAAAGAGCCATTAAAGCCGAAAAGTAATGAAAAGAACCCTATATTAAACAGCGTTGCTGCAACTATATTTCCACTGAAGAGCCATGCGAATAGCCCGCCAACAAGGCCATAACTGAGGGCGCTTCCCGTTGCCCAGATAGGCCCTGCCAAAAAGTGCTCTCTGTACCGAGTGAGCGGTGTTAAAACTTCCGCTGAATGATGTACTTTATGAATGGCCCAAAGTGCAGGTACTCTGTGCATGGTGTAGTGAATAAGAAAGAAAATAAAATCATAACAAAGGAGAGTGACTAAGCTATATAACAGCATCCAGCCATAATTGATTTCTAAACCAGGCGACGCCCCAACAATTCCATTCAGACTGGCAATCATAGCTGACTCAGCACTTGGCCCCACTGTCGCCATTAATCCGACAAACCAAATTGGTCTTAATACTCTCTCGGTGACCCATAACCAAATATCTACTCGGGCTGAAATATGGGTATAGATATCTTTAGGGAACAAAAATTTCAATAACGTTGCCGGCCGCTCTCTGCCATCAGCCCCACGAGAGCCGCGTCCCTTTCTAAACAGCCAAATGCAGATGGCAAGTACAATAGTGACGCTCAAAAATTGCCACGTTAAATCTCTAGGAAGGTTATTAGCTATCAGTTGCCATAGATAATTACTGAGTTCTTGGGTAGTTTCATTTAATGGTCCTACTACCTCGGTTGCAGCGTCGGCAACAGACTCATCAACCCCAGGATATTTTGCTTTATCTACTATTGCCATGGCTTAGAGACCCCTAGTGAGTGAGATTTTAACCATTACCGTTTAACGTCAATTTATATTTAAGCAATATCATGTATGAACTGTCAATCTGTAGGCCAGATAGCTTGATAGGTCTAAATTTTAGTTAGCCATCAATCATCACTTTGGAATACCACACAATAGATCGTTAGGCGTACGTAAAAACTCGTTGGCTGGAGCGGGGTAATATGGCCGAGACACAAGAATTTCGTTTTTAAATAGCCAGTCATACCGGCAAGCAAGTAATCCACGACAACCTATAGCTATATTCAAAGCGGTTCACGGCCAACATCAACACCTATACACAATATAATGGAATAATTCTCATTCGTATTCTATAGTTGGGTTCGGTCTTTTTCTGATAGGTAAATACAGCGTGAAAACAAACTTTGATTTTATTATTTTGGGTGCTGGGTCTGCTGGCTGTGTGTTGGCTAACCGGTTGAGCGCTAACCCCGATGTTGAGGTGTGCCTGATTGAGGCCGGGGCTAAAGACACTGACGTGCGCATTCATGTGCCGCTGGGCTTTGCATTTTTGGGGGATAAGACTACTTTAAGCTGGAACTATGACACCGAGCCGCAAAAAGGCTTTGATAAGGTGCCTGTTGAGGCCCCTGCTACGGCGGTGGTTGATTCTGCGGGCGGTGTACATAATGTGCAGGCCGAGCTAATGGAGCACCGCAAGGGCTTTCAGCCACGGGGTAAAACCTTGGGTGGGTCTAGCTCTATTAACGCTATGTTATATGTTAGAGGACACCGCTGGGACTATAACCATTGGTCTGAGCTGGGTAATGCCGGGTGGTCTTATGATGAGATACTGCCCTACTTTAAAAAGGCTGAGCACAATGAGGTGTTTGATGATGCCTTTCATGGTCAGAATGGGCCTTTAAATGTCTGCAAAATTAGGCATAGCAATAAGCCCACTGATCAGTTTGTTGAGGCTGGGTCTAAGCTGTATGCGTACAACGATGACTTTAATGGTGCCGAGCAAGAAGGCATTGGCTATTACCAAACTACTCAAAAAGACGGTAAGCGTTGTAGTACTGCCAAGGCGTACTTGGTGCCGGCTATGGATCGCCCCAATTTAACGGTGTTGACCGACACGCAGGTTAATAAGCTGTTGTTAGACGGTGATAAAGCCGTGGGTGTGCAGTGCATGACCCCGCAGCAAGAAATGGTTGATTTTAGCGCCTCCAAAGAGGTTATTTTGTCCGCAGGTGCCTTTGGGTCACCGCAAATTTTATTGCGCTCGGGTATTGGTCCGGCTGAAGAAATTACTAAACACGGTATTGAGCACTTGGTAGACCTGCCTGGTGTGGGCCAAAACCTGCAAGACCATTTGGATTATTTGTCAGTGCACAAGCATCCCTCTTCTGAGCTAATTGGCATGTCGTTGCGGTCAATCTTTTATACGTACCCCAAGGAGTTGCTTAAGTATATTTTCAAGAAAACCGGTTTGTTTACTTCTACCATAGCTGAGGCCGGTGGCTTTATACGCACCAGTGATGAGCTAGACGTGCCAGATGTGCAACTACACTTTGCCCCCGCCATGGTGGTTGACCACGGCAGAACGCAGTTGTGGGGCCATGGTTTAAGTTGCCACGTGTGCCTGCTGCGGCCTAAATCTAGAGGTACGGTTAAGTTGCAGTCTGCCGACCCCCATGATGACCCGTTGATTGATCCTAAGTTTTTGAGCCACCCCGATGACATGAAGGTGTTAGTGGCGGGTTACAAGAAAATGATGGCGATTATGAACACGGGGCCCATTAGCCAATACATAGCCGAGTGTGTGCGGCCGGTGAATATTAACGATGACCGCGATATTGAACGTGCCATAAGAGAAAGTGCTGATACGGTGTATCACCCGGTGGGCACGTGCAAAATGGGCAGTGACAGTGATGCAGTGGTTGATGAACGATTGAGAGTGCACAAGGTGCAAAACCTGCGGGTAGTGGATGCGTCTGTTATGCCAACGGTGGTTGGTGGCAACACTAATGCACCCACGGTCATGATAGGCGAGAAGGCTGCAGATATGATTTTACAAGACTGGCAGGCTGCCGGTTAGGTTGCGTATCGAAAAAGGGGCTTGGGTTTGAGGGGTTTAAGGGGCTTAAGGGGGGTTTAAAATCATCTTTGATAGTATTCTCCCTTTACTAAAACCGCCTTCTCAACCTCAAACTAAGTCGCTAGCAACCTATGAGAATAATTATTAAACCTATTCTCACTCCGAGATATGCTGGCTCTGCAACACATATAAATAAGTGAATAAATAGCACGAAAGGAATATACGTACTAGCTATTATTATCTGGGCTAAATAAGGGAATTGATTTAATTGATATTTATGGGTTTATGCATGATTTATCTCAATAACTCCTTGAAATTAATGCTTAGAGGCTAGTAAAAAATAGTATAAATACCCTATTTCAGTTTTCAGTATGTTTTATATACTGACGGGTCTCCAAGGAGGGTGACATGATTGTTATTAGGAAGTTCAAGGATCAACTACTAGATAGTATCGCTACATGGGGACCCTGTGATGCGTTCGGTGAGTTTCTTCCGCGCGCAGTCGAAGACAGCATTCAGATCAATGTCCTGGTCGCTAAAAATACTAAAAAATCAAAGCATAGTAACCGTTTGGGTAATGGCGCTACAGCCTACTATCTTTTTAGCCCCACTGACGATTGCCAAGCCGAAATCGATGAGCTGTTATTGGCGCACAAAGTAGTGGGTATTGCTCAGCTTTTGACCAGGCGAGAGTTAGATGTAATAAAAGAAATATTCGATCTAGACAGCACCAGCAAGGTTGCAGCCAAACTAGGCATTAGCGAGAGTACTCTGGTAAACCACCAGTCAAATATTAGCAAAAAGTCAGGCTTTCGGGTCCGTGAAATTACCTCTATGATCGCTGATTGCTCTAGCGTAGAACTACTAACATCTGTGGTTATGCCCACTATTACCGTTGCGTGATGTTGGCAGCCCTAGCCAAAATTATGAATATGTCCCCTACTGCATAGTAATGGCGGTTTGAAAGGCGGGCCTAGCTTCTATTTTTTTAACGTAGGCCTTGATATTAGTCATTTGGTCAGTCACGCAGTTATTTCTGTTGGCCATAAAACACGCATGCCCAAGCATTATGTCTGCCGCTGAAAAGTCACCAATGAGGTAATCTCTGCCGTTTAGAGCGTCATTAATGGGCCCTAAAGACTTGGTCAGCAGGTTTTCAGCTTGGCGCAAGGCATTGGCATCACGACGGTCTGGTGGCAGTAAAAACTTTTGTACGACTATTTGATTCATGGGTGGCATAACCATGCCTTCACAGTAGTGAAACCATTGTAGGTAGGCCGGAAACTCCGGTGACTGTACTGCAGGTTTTAGACCCCCATTTTTGTGGCGTTCCAGCACGTAGTCAACAATAGCGCCGGACTCAAAAATAGAGATATCGCCATCTTCTAGTACAGGCACTCTGCCCAGAGCATGTCGCTCTCTATGCTCGCTTGATTTTAGCCCATCCTTGGTGAATGGCATGCTGTTAACGGTGTACTCAAGACCTAGCTCTTCTAGCAACCATACAATACGCCCAGCTCGGGTCCCTGCAACAAAGTGAACTTTTAACATAACCTGCCTCTTTCAATGGTAGTGTGATTAGAACCCCCATTTAAGGCAACTCTAGGGGTAGCGTGCTATAAATTTTTGTATCTCGTCAAAGGCTTCTTGAGCGGCGCACAGCTCTGGATGAAACATCTGCCAAACGTGCGGCATGCCCGACCAAATTTGTAGGGTGGCAATAGACCCTGCGGCCTGTGCTTTGTTGGCGTAACGGCGACCATCATCTAGTAAAATCTCAGCGTCGCTGGCCTGAATTAGGGTTGGTGGTAAGTCATGTAACTTGCCCAATAGTGGCGAAATCTCCGGATCCTTGGTGTTATAGGGCGCAATAAATGCGCCAGCACTGAGCATTAACCAGCGTGGGATTTTTGCCAACTTTTTGGCCATGGGCTTGAGCATGATGTCTGTATTTAGATTGGCTTTGATGCTCGGGTTGACCATGCGCATGTCAGTGACCGGTGACAGTGCCACCGCGGCATTGGGTGCGCGTCGCTGGGTGTCTCGAGCCCACGCCAATAAGGACAGGGTTAGGTTACCACCGGCAGAGTCCCCCGCTACATAAATTGCCGTTGCGGTTGATGACCCCTGCGGACCATTGGCCAATACCCAATCATAGGCGGTTCGACAATCTTCTATGCAAGCTTCACGTTTATGTTCTGGTGATAGCCGATAATCAATGGCTAGCACTGCGCAGTTTGTTATCTCAGACAGCTTGCTAGTGATTACTCTGTGACTGGTAGGGCTACCGGCGACAAAACCACCACCATGAATATACAGTAACCGTCTGTTGGGGTCGGCATCGGGGGCCATCACCCATTCAGCGGGCACGCCGTCTGCGTCTGTAGGCGAGCATTTACTGGCTAATGGCACATGACTTCTAATGGTGTCCATGAGAGAGCGCACACGATCTATGCGCCCTTTAAGAGGCTGAGACGCTGATGGTTTATCCGTGATTCTAATTTGCTTGTAGATGCCTTTTAACGCCATGGCGTTAGCGACTCGCGTTTTAGAGTCGGTATCAGCGAAGAAGACCTTCCCAAGGGGAAGGTCATATTGGGCATTGGTGTCACGCTGCAACCACACACAAACGGCTATTGCAGTTACTATGATCAGCGCTATGACAATCGACACAGCGCCGAACGTGCCCATAGTTAGACCGAGTAGCTTAGTTGATTAAACTTCTTTTGGTGAAAGTCGCCATCACCAAAGGTGGTGTTAATCATCATCAGGCGCTTAACGTAGTGACCAATGTTTAATTCATCAGTCATACCAATACCACCATGAAGCTGAATCGCTTCTTCACCAATGGTTTTGCCATAACGTGCCACAGTCGCTTTAAGCGCGTGAACCGTCTTAGACAGTGCCTGCGCGTCGGTTTCACCTTCTTCAACACTTTTTGACTCGCACAGTCCACGATAGAGCATTGATTTAGTCTGCTCACAGCCCATGAACGTGTCTACCATGCGGTGTTGCAAGACTTGGAACGAACCAATCGGCGAGCCAAACTGCTGTCGTGTCTTGGAGTAATCTACGGTCAAGGTATTTAGCGTCGCCATAATCCCCAACGCTTCTGCAGACAAACCAATTAAAATCTGTGGCATGACTTGTTCAATAAGATCCATGCCCTCACCCGCTGCGTTAAGCAACTGGCTCTGATCAACTGCAACATCCGTTAAGGTTAATGTCGCTGCACTTTGGCCGTCCATCATTTTGTAGGCTTTGACCTCAACACCCGGCGCAGTTGCGTCGACTAAAAACAGGCTTACGCCACTGTGATCAAATTGTCCGCCGCTGGTGCGCGCACTGACCACAAACTTGCTGGCTGTTCCGCCGTTGGCCACTACGGTTTTTACGCCATTAAGTGTATAACCGTCGCCACTGGCCGTTGCCGTAGTGGATACGTCACTCATTTCGTAGCGTGACTGAGGCTCCATGTAGGCAAACGAACCCAGGCATGCGCCCTCAATAATATTTGGAATAACAGCTTCTTTAAGAGCTGAATTAGTAGATGCAGACAGTAACCCACCAAACACCACGACGGTGGACACATAGGGCTCAACCACAATGCCTTTACCCATTTCTTCCATAACTGCCGCTATGTCTACGACCGTACCACCAAAGCCACCGTACTCTTCAGCGAAGGGTACTGACAACCAGCCAAGTTCAGCAAACATTGACCAAAACTCACGGCTAATGCCGTCGTCTGATTCGATAATGCCGCGACGTGTGTCAAAGTCATATTGCTCACGAACAAAACGCGAGACGCTGTCTTTGATCATGGTTTGTTCTTCGGAAAACTCAAAATTCATGTGTAAACTCCTAAAATCTTTTTAAGGGCCGTTAAAGCCGTTTTATAGGCCAAGAACGGCTTTGGCAATCACGTTGCGCTGCACTTCGTTGGAACCACCATAAATGGTAGCTGCTCGCCCGTACATGTACTTGCCACGCGCTTCAGCGGCAAAGTCATGACCAAGCTCATCGCTGCTAAGGTCACTGGGCAATGCACCACCATAGTTGGCTGCTAACTGCAGTTGCAGTTCATGAATAGCCTGACTAATCTCAGTACCTTTGATTTTTAACAATGAAGACTCAGGTCCCGGCATGCCGCCAGACGCCATGGAGGCAAATACACGTAGCTCGGTGTACTCTAATGCCATGAGTTCCATTTCAATGTCTGACATGCGCATTTGGAAGACGGGATCTTCAATCATTGGCTTACCGCCATTAATCTCAGCCGTCGCACGCTGCTTAAGACCGTCAAGCATACGCTTGGAGTCCGCCACTTCTGCCATACCGGTGCGCTCGTGCGCCAATAGCGCCTTAGCGTAGGTCCAGCCCTTGTCCTGCTCACCAATAAGGTTCTCAGTAGGCACCGCTACGTCTTCAAATAGTACTTCGTTGAGGCTGTGCTTGCCGTCAATAGTGACGATAGGCTTAACCGTAATACCTGGAGTGTTCATGTCGATCAGCAAGAAACTAATGCCTTCTTGACGTCGAATACCCTTGGAGGTTCTCACTAAGCAGAAAATCCAGTCGGCGTATTGCGCAAAGGTAGTCCAGATCTTACGGCCATTAACAATGTAATTGTCACCCGCATAATCTGCAGAGGTACTTAAGGCCGCCAAGTCTGACCCAGCGCCCGGCTCTGAGTAACCCTGACACCACCAGTCTTCGCTATTAAGAATACGGGGTAAGAAGCGCGCTTTTTGCTCTTCGGTACCAAAGGTATAAATAACCGGTGCTACCATTTTCAAACCAAACGGAACTACATCGGGAATACCCGCTAGACCACGCTCAGTCTCATAAATAAATTTTTGTGTGCTAGTCCAGCCAGTGCCGCCGTACTCTTTGGGCCAACCGGGTGCGATCCATCCTTTAGCATGCAACTTCTTTTGCCAAGCTACAATGTCACTCTTGTAGTCTGCAGCGGGATCAGAACCTAGGCGAGTCGATGCGGCACCGTCGTATTCTGCTGCAAAAAACTCTTTTACTTCATTGCGAAAGGCAACGTCTTCTGCTGAAAATTTAATATCCAATTTCTTAGCTCCTATGATATGAATGCGCCACAAGAAATGGCGGTCTATAAATGCTTGCAGACACTGTAGGTTATGGCACTTATTGGGTCAATACTTCGAGGGGCCTTTAAAAGCGTCCGGCCGGTCATGTTATTGGGATAACACAACGTTCCAGATTTTTAATTGCGGAGCATTCAACCCCGAGGCTACCTTGGGTGATGCGTCGATATCTAAATACGTGCCCTACTCGGCTTTCCGAAGCGACCAAAATTAGTCCGACAACCAAGTATTGCAGCCTATAGCGCTTAATCACACGATTTATGCCAGCGTTGCAACATCTATCCACTTCACTGATTAGGTGGCATAGGCCACTTTGAGTCGTTGCTTAAACACTTTTCCACTTTCTTCTCTGGGCAAACTGTCATGTAAATCAAGTTGTCGGGGATATTTAAAACGTGATATTTTTCCATCAAGAAAAGCATGCACTTGTTGCAGGCTTAGCGAATAGCCCACTTGGCAGGTCACTGCGGCAACGACTTTTTCACCAAACTCTTTATCGGCTATGCCAAATACGGCGCAGTCTAATATCTGCGGCATTTTTATCATAGCGGCCTCAATTTCAGCTGGAAATATATTCGCGCCACCTGAAATGATCATGTCTTTTTTGCGGTCGTTGATATACAAATATCCTTGCGCATCAACATATCCAATGTCGCCAACCGTTGTATGACCCTGATAGCGCTCGTCTGATTCGTTTTCAGCCGAATTGGTATAAGCGAAATCTCCGAACATGGGCAAGTAGACATAAATTGAACCAGACTCACCCACGGCAAGTTCGTTTTTATCATCGTCTAATATTTTGATCGATCCGCCAGATAATATTTTACCCACCGAGCCCGGTTTTTTTATCGCTTCTTCTGATGAAATTAGAGTCATAAAGCCTATTTCACTAGCACCATATGACTCATAAAATATGGGGCCAAACCAATCTACCATGGCTTTCTTGACGTCAGCTGGCCAGGCAGACCCGGAAGAAATCCCAAACTTAAGAGACGAGATATCGTATGTTTCTTTTATCTCTTTTGGTAGCTTTAACAAACGTATCATCATAGTGGGGACTATGTAGGTATGGGTAATTTTGTAACGCTCGATGTCAGCTAAAAACTTCTCAGCATCAAATTTTGGTTCAATATACATATCGGCGTCTCTGGCAGCGATGCAGCACAAGGACAATGCATTTGGTGCGCTGTGGTAAATCGGTGCTGAGACGTAAAAACGATCACCTTTTTCTAGTTTCAAGAGCGTCCGAGCCAGCCCTTCATAGACACCATAGGGATCGGACTGGGACTGACTCACTTGTCGCCGAATACCTTTAGGACGTCCTGTACTGCCTGAGGTGTAGGAAAAAATACCCCTAAAAGGCTTTATTTCTGTTGCGATTGCATGGGCGTTTTTAAGTAAGGTTGTCATGTCCTCACATCGGCTATTTAGAATCGGTTTCTCTTGTTTTTTAATGTTGTAACTAACAAGGATATTTTCAGGGGTAGGGTAAACTAATATACACACTTGTTCAGACAACTCATTTATTGCCGCGCTGGCAAGATCGGCATGGGCTATTAAGACAGAGGCGCCCGAGTCTGTCAGGATATGTTGTAGCTCTGAGCCAGTCGCGTGCCAATTGAGCGGTACGAAGCTAATCTCCAAATATCTGCAGGCTTCAATTAGTTCGAATTGCCTTACATCATTACGCAACAATATGGCAACGACGCCTCCGGCTTGTAGCCCTTTAGAGCGAAGTACAGTCGCTAGCTTTTTGACATTGTTATCAAATTCTTCAAGACCAATTTTACTGTTATTAAAAAATATATTCATAGCTGTAATACTCTAGACGAAAAATGAAAAACCCTGGTAGCTATGAAAAAAGATGGCAAACATGCTGTGGATTCTATAAAAAAACCGCGTTTGTCTTACTGTGTTACTAAACCGGCAACGGTGACCGGCTTAGGTCTGCATTAGTGATATACAGTTTTTGTAGCTTCGAACTCCCCTAACGTTATCAAGAAATGTAGATACTCTTCATCCGTTAAATCCGCAAGGGCCAGCCCAAACGTGTTTACGCCACTTTCAAAGGATTGCTCTAATCTCGATTTTTCACTTTTATCAATACTCATAACTTTTAGCTTTTTCCAATTTAGATATGCCCGCGTCTACGATGAAGTGACCGTTGCAAGCCTTTGTGTCTCTACATAACCAACACTGATCTCTGGTGAGATAATTCTGTAAAGCCATGCTTCCCGTGGTATGCACCCATGCCGCTGCCGTTCACGCCACCGAAAGGTAATGCGGGCACATTAAAATGCACGGCGCAATCATTGACAGTCACACCGCCGGAGGATGTTTTACTTAATATCATTTCTATAAAGTCATCATCTTTGGTAAATATGTAAAGAGCCAATGGTTTGGGCTGTTGTTGAATACCTAAAACGGCCTCATCTACATGATTATAAGTAAAGATATTGAGTATAGGTCCAAACGTTTCTTCTCCCATGATTTTGGCATTCGTGGGTACGTTTGTCATAATTGTGGGATGAATTGACCGCAATTCAGTGTCAGCTTGACCACCGAAAACGATATTGGCCCCCTTTTCTTTGGCATCGTCAATATAGCTTTTCACCCGATCAAAGTTACGCTCATCAATCATTTTGCCATTTACTTCTGGGTTTAGTTTCCCATCCTTATAATACAATGACTGAAAAGTGCCTTGAACTATGGCCATGAACTCCGATGCCATTTCTTGTGGCACCCAAATGTTTTCCGGGCACAGGCATACCTGACCATGGTTGATGTTGCGCATCACCGCAATTTTTTCGGCAGCATCTTGCAGGTCGGCTGTACGATCAACAATAACCGGGTTTTTCCCACCTAATTCAAGCGTGACAGACGCTAGATGCTTGGCGGCCGCGGCCATGACAATTTTCCCAACCGCTGGGCTGCCGGTAAAGAAGACATGATCGATGGGTAGTTCTAGCATTTCGTTGGCGAGAGCGACGCCTCCTTCAAAAGCGGCTACATCTTTTTCGTCAAACACGTCACGAATAATGTCCGCCGCAAGCTTGCTGATATTAGGTGCCAATTCGTTTGGTTTTATCATAGCGCAGTTACCCGCAGCTATAATGGACACTAAAGGTGCGAAAAGCAGAGCGAAAGGAAAGTTCCAGGGGCTAAATAAGAGAACAATACCTCTCCCTTCAGTAATTATTCGTGCGCGGCTATCAACTAATGGGGTTGGGTCGACCTCAACGGGTGCCATCCAATTGGCTAGTTCTTCGACACAGTGTTCAATCTCACCATAGATTATTAACAATTCAGCTTCTGCTGTCTCCGCATCTCGCCGTAAGTCAGCGTGAAGCGCTTGTATGACGTCTTGTTTTCGCGACTGAATTACCTGCTTTAAACGTTGAAGCTTATCGATTCTTTGTTTGGCGCTCGATGCTTTATTAACCCATTTTTGTTGAGATTGTAGTTTAAATACAGAATGAATATTACTTGATAATTTAGTCATATTTAATGCCCTCTATCGATTGAATATTGCGTGATAATTTAGTCATATTTATGTTCTGCGGACTAGTTGACCGTCAATTTCTGTGACGCATAAATTCAAGTTGGCATTCTCTTCTAGCGCACATTTATAAATTATTTGATTGCGTATGCAGCCCATGGAAATCGCCCTCTAAACCCTGCAACCGACGACATACTGACATTAAATATATTTATCGTCAATCAGCCGACTGCAGAAATAGTTTACCAAGTTTTTCGAGTCTAGATTGAATAATCGATCGATCTTTACGCAATTATAACAGTAATTACAGTGGCTTATAGGCTAATAAGGGTTCAAATTATGATTAATCATCATAGAGTGGAATACCATTTATAAGGTCTTGACGACGATATAGATTTGCAGGATTTGACTGAACTTAAATTTTATTGACACTTAGTACATTTTATGTCATTTTTGATTCAGTACAAATAAATGAATAAGCGTAGTCGTAGAGTTCGGCGTTTTGTAGATAACCCCGCGATTATGATAAAAACTACTAAATTCGAGGATCCTACATGCATATACTATCTAAACAGGCACCCCTACTTGCCGCAATCGCGCTTGCCACGGCGTCATCATTTTCTCAGGCGCAAATGCTTGAGGAAGTTGTTGTTACTGCGCAGAAAAGGGCTGAGAGCCTACAGGATGTCCCCATTTCGGTAACTGCCATACAAGGCGACAAGTTACAGTCTGCAGGCATCCCCAATATGTCTGCAATGGCAGACAACGTCCCTAACCTTTTCATATCAGACGCAGCGGTGAATACCAATATTTTCATGCGTGGTATGGGCTCTGGCAATAACCAAGCGTTTGAGCAATCTGTCGGCATGTACATCGACGGAGTCTATATGGGACGTGGACGACAGTACCGATCACCTTTTGTTGACATAGAGCGTGTCGAAGTATTACGGGGCCCACAGGGCACTTTATTTGGTAAAAATACGGTGGCAGGTGCAATCAACGTCACCACTGCATCACCGGATGCCGGAGAAGACTTTAATGGCAGTATCGCCATTTCAGCTGAAGAAAACGGCGGCAAGATTGCTGAAGGTTATGTGAGCGGTGCGGTCACTGACACCTTTGCCCTGCGCTTTGGTGGTAAGTTACGTGAGACAGATGGTTACATGAAAAACCAGTTTCTGGGTACTGATGAACCTTCACTGGATGAAACCATGTACCGCCTTACCGCAGTTTGGCAACCTACCGACAATTTGGACGTTAACTTCAAATACAGTCACTCTGATTATGACCGAGTGGGCGCACCTTCCACAGCCAAATTATTTTTAGACGCTGACGGTCGAGCACGAGATGTTCCTAATGCAAGTGACTTTGCAGGGATTGCATACGCGGCAATGGATAACTTTTTCCCTGATTTTGTGGCCGCCACACAAAAAGAATTTACAACCTATAAGGACAATAATCTGGGGTTCGATGGTAATACGGCACAGATTGGTAGAAACCCAGAAATTAGTCAAAATGAAACGGACAACCTGGTACTGAAAGTTGATTGGGATTTGGATGGTATGCTGTTTACTTCGATCACCGGCTCGTCGTCCTATGAGTCACTCGACGGCGTTGATGTGGACTGGTTACCACTGCAGTTTATTTCCCGGGATGATGATCAGGAGTTCGAACAGTTTAGTCAGGAATTCCGTATTACTTCGCCGGGCGGAGAGTTTTTTGATTATGTTGCCGGTTTGTACTACGAAAAAAGTACTCTGGAGTTTGATCGCCGAGTGGATCTCGACACCAATTTAGGAGGTATTACGCCTCAACTCATTGGTGTAGACAACTTATTTATTTTGCTGAGTGGCGGCCAGTATTCGGCCAACCAGTCAGCTCGAAATCACTTGTATTCACTGGACTCGAATTCTTGGGCTGCATTTGGCCAAGGTACCTTTAACCTTAGCGACTCGCTTCGAGTAACCGTTGGTCTTCGTTATACCGAAGAAAATAAAGATGTAGAGACCAGTCAGTTTCTTTCCGATGACAATACTGGGCTCTCTACTCCGAGTATGAATCCGTTTTTGACGACTATTTGGGCGGAAAACTTTAACTCGTACAACTATAAGTACAAGGAAAAGCGTGCAACCGACAAATGGCTTCCGTCGGTTAATGTTCAGTGGGACGTTATTGATGACACCATGCTGTACTTCAGCTTTACACAGGGCTTTAAAAGCGGTGGATTCACCGGTGCTGATGATGGAGAGCCGGCTGGTTATGTCGCGGGTCAGGCACCTGATCCTGTCCAGATGATCTTTACCGACCCTGCCGATGAGTTCGAGTTTCAAGATGAAGAGGTGGATGCATTCGAAATTGGTGGCAAACACACGCTGCTCGATGGCGGCATGACCATGAACTGGGCGGCTTTTTACACCGAGTATGACAATCTGCAAGTATCGGTGTTTAAGGGCGTGGGCTTTGGTGTCACCAATGCAGCCTCTACCATAGTGCAAGGGGTCGAGGTTGATCTCAATTGGCAGGCTACGGATGATCTGCGCGTTGGAGCCAGCGGTGGTTGGTTGGATTCTGAGTTTGATAAGTACCCCACTGCCCCCTGCACCGCGATCCAGCTTGATGTAGACCAAGCCTGCGGCACACCTGCCGGATTCACCAACAATGATCTGTCAGGACAGGAGACCACCTACGCGCCGGAATACACTGCTGCACTGTTCTTTGATTACACTACCGATGTGAGCGGCAATGGCATGGAGTTTTTTGTTGGCGGTGAACTCAACTATAGCGATGATTTCTCCCCTGATGGAGACAACGACCCTTTAGATCGTATCGACAGTTACAGCAAAACCAACCTGCGCTTAGGTTTGCGCGGCAAGGATTGGGAAGTAATGGCCTTTGGGCGTAATATCTTCGACAAGGAAGTATTTGCTCAGAGTGTTGACGTTCCTGTACTGGCCGGCTCACACTTCAGGTTCATTGATGAAGGTGCTGTATTTGGAGCGCGCGTTAAGTACGACTTTTAGACCTTATTTAGACCCTAGTAAGTTACTGGCTCATTGAGCAAGCCTGCATTTATTGCAGGCTTTTTTTTGCGGTAAAGAAAGGCCCTAAGGCCTCTTTGATTTCGGATAAAACGATATTGGAGTTATCCAACTTAGCCTTGGCTATTACTTTATGTCCCGCAGGCAAACCTCCCTTTTGTGAGTAGGACTCTTTAACTGTGATTGGATCGAACGACCCAGCTTGGTTGTTTGTAACGGATATAACCAGCATGTTAATGCTATTTCTAGTATTGGAGAGGGCCACATTCCCATTTGATTCAATCTACGACAAAATCTAGGCTATTGGGACTCCAGCGTATACTTTTATCGCCGCTGTGCACTGTATATGCGCTTAGGTGTCGGTTAACACCGCAGGATTTTGCAGCCCACGCATAAATACACTCACAAAACGGTTTACCCGCATTTTGTAGATTTCTATATCCGTTGAAGTATGTCTGAGACCCAAAAGAGTAAGGTTCAAAAGCTCAGAGACTGCAGGCGCCGTCAGCAAAGCTGACTTCAGATCAATCTCTTTCTTACGATTTGCCGACTTCAGGGCAGCCGTCAGTATATCCTTAGATTGCGCAAATGAGTCCGCAAAGCTGTCGCCACAGAGGCGGAAATAAGTCTCCGCAATCTCTTCACCATGGGCTGATTCAATAAGCATCTGATGAAGGGGGAGATATCTTGCTAGCAACGCAGCCTCGATTCTTGATGTCAGATCTAACGCTGATAACCCTATGCATCGCTTCGCTTCAACTAATCCAGATTCAGTGACGGATATTAATACGCAGCGAAAAATGTCATCTTTATTTTCAAAGTATGAGTACAGAGACGCCCTCGAAATGCCAAGAGCAGTTGCAATATCGTGCATTGATGTCTTGCGATAGCCGTAATTTTTGAACGTTATAAACGCAGCATTGAGTATGGCTTCTCGCTTGTTTTCTTTGGCTAGATTTTGCATATTTTTACAGTCAGTATCTGATGCTCGTTTTGTAATTAGGACAAGTCTGACAACAGTATCCCTTTATGTCAATTTGTTACTCTGCTCATCACAGCCGGGCAACAGTAAGCACAACAAAATGGACAACGAGCCCCGCAATAAGCCGGCACTTTTTACCGATTAAATTGCCGCGGCGAGATAACTGGCCTGATTAATCGCGGCCTTAGCATCCAGCTCTGAGGCTTCGAACGCACCGCCAATCAAACTCGCGTCTAGGCCCATGGCAGTAATTTCATCGAACAACCCACGTTTGGGAAGCTGACCAGCACACACAATCACTGTGTCGACTTCGAGCACCGATGGCATGCCGTCTGTGCTGATGTGCAAGCCTTGATCATCAATTTTATGGTACTCAAGGCCATTCAACATTTTAACACCACGCTGAGCTAGCGAGATACGGTGAGTCCAACCCGTCGTTTTGCCTAAACCTCGGCCAACCGGACTAGATTTACGCTGCAGTAAGTAGACCTCTCGATCAGCTTTTGCAATCTCAGGCTTAACGCCTGTGACACCGCCACGGGGATGATTTTCAAAATCTATGCCCCACTCTTTTGCAAATACGTCTCGATCTAACGCGCCTGAGACGCCGCTGTGCATAATAAGCTCGGAGACATCAAAGCCAATACCGCCGGCCCCCATGACAGCCACGCGCTTGCCCACTTCACAGTTACCCCGAATTACGTCGATGTAACTGACCACGCTGGGATGATCGATACCTTCGATCTCTGGCGTGCGAGGCGTGATACCTGTAGCGACCACGACATGATCAAAGTCATCCTGTTTGAGTTGCTCTGCAGACACCGTGGTATTGAGATGGACATCAACATTATGTATTTCTAGCATGCGCTTGTAGTAGCGCAGTGTTTCATAAAATTCTTCTTTGCCCGGTACCTGTTTGGCCAAATTGAACTGGCCGCCAATCTCAGTGGCCGCGTCAAATAAACTCACATGATGTCCGCGCTGCGCCGCAACGGTGGCATAAGACATTCCAGCTGGACCTGCGCCAATGACAGCAATCTTTTTTGGCGATGCGGTGATTCGATAATTAAGTAGAGTTTCATGGGCCGCTCGTGGATTAACCAAGCAACTGACTGACTTACCACCAAAGGTATGGTCCAAACAGGCCTGATTGCAGGCGATGCAGGTATTAATTTCGTCTTCTCTGCCTTCAAACGCTTTGTTGACCAACTCCGCATCGGCCAACATAGGACGCGCCATAGAGACTATGTCTGCATGGCCATCTACCAATACCTGTTCAGCAACATCTGGCATATTGATGCGGTTACTAGTGATGGTGGGAATCGTAATTTCTTTACGCAAGCGGCCCGTAACGCCAGCAAAGGCGGCTCTTGGCACCATGGTTGCGATGGTCGGTACGGTGGACTCATGCCAGGTAAAGTGAGTGCTGATAATCGTGGCACCCGCCTTCTCCATTTCTTTGGCAAGCAATACCACTTCATCCCAAGACATTCCGCCTTGGAGCATATCCATAGCCGCAATACGAAAAATTAATATAAAGTTCTCACCGACTTCAGCTCGACAGCGGCGCATGATCTCTAGTGGAAAACGCATTCGGTTCTCGTAACTGCCGCCCCATTGATCATCTCGCTGGTTGGTTTTCTCCACCAGAAAGGTACTCAGCAAATAACCCGCAGAGCCAATGATTTCGACGCCATCGTAACCGGCTAGCTGAGCCATTTTTGTGCACTGCACGTGGTCATCAATTTGCTTTTGAACGCCCTCTTCGTCTAATTCGTTGGGCACCATACGCGCTATTCGCGAGGGGATAGCGGACGGCGCAACACACGCTGGAGTGCCTGCCAGTGGCCCCGCATGCAATATTTGCATGCAGATCTTAATATCTGGGTCTACCGCATGCACTGCGTTGGTTACTAGGCGGTGGTCTTCGGCCTCTTCTGGCGTTGATAGTTTCGCGCCAAAGCCGCCTTCCATGTTCGGCGAGATGCCCCCGGTGATCATCATGCCAACACCGCCCCTAGCTCGCTCAGCAAAGTATTCGGCAAGTCGAGGAAAGCCATCATCGGCCTCTTCCAGACCCGTGTGCATGGAGCCCATCAGTACCCGATTTTTAATTGAGGTAAATCCCAGATCAAGTGGCGAGAATAGATTCGGATATACGGCGTGCTTGGTCATTGGTTTCCCCAATTTTTATTATGTTATGTCATCAAAGCTTACAGCGAGATGGCTTTTTGAAACGCTGGACGGGCCTTTAAACCCTCGTAGTAGGCTTTGGTGTTGGGCTTGAACCCATCGGCTATGCCCAGCGATTCGGCTAATTGCAGCGCGAAGCCTACTGCAATATCGGCAATAGTAAAGCGGTTTGCGACTAAAAACTCATTATGCGCGGTCGCTAATTCAACGGAGCGCAGTCGCGAGTAAAACCACTTAGTGTAGTCTTCCGCCACCTTGGGCAGCCGCGTAGCCTCTGGTTCCAAAATGGTGTATCGCAACACCAGCGTCTGCGGGAACGTCAAAGTTGCGTCGCTGCGATGCAACCAATTGAGGTAGTCACCATAGCCAGGCTCGTTGACCCCTACAGCGAGGCTCGTAGGACCATAGCGATCGACAAGATATTGGCTAATACCCGCAGATTCGGTCATCTGAATCATGCTCTCCGCGCCACCTGCATCGTCGGTAAAAAAAGGAACGGTTCCAATGGGGTTTATGTCGGTGTAACCGGCATGCAGAAAACGCGGTGGAAACTGCATGACCTCAAGTTCGTAATCAAGGCCCATTTCTTCCATGGTCCACAGTGGACGAATTGATCGTGAACCGGCGCAATGCCAAAGTTTTAATGCCATACCAAACCTCTGTGTTTATATGTTGTGTGTTATGCGTCTTCGCTTTCGTTAATTTCAATGAGCACATCATCCGCAGCAACCTGTTTGCCCGCGACAGCTGTGACTTCAGAGACTGTGCCATCAATTTCAGCTTGAATCTCGTAGTGCATTTTCATGGCTTCAAGTACGGCTAAGGTTTGCCCTTTGGTGACTTCATCACCAGGCTTAACCAAGACTTCCAATAATAACCCATGCATGGGGGCAATAACGCGTCCTCCGCCAACGGCTTCATCCACAGCACCGTCAAGGATAATAAGATCTTTAAAGAAGGCTCCACGACCCTGAATAGAACAATGCATTTGGCCACACTTGAGCCACATAAATTGAGCGACTAACTTGACCCCATCTAGCAACACCACGGCGCTATTGGCCTCCATTGATAGCATTTGAACCACTGCAGCCTGTTCGGCTGTGCTGTCAGTCACCTGGTAGGTATCTATACTGCTGTTGACCGGCGATATTGACAGATCATGGATAATGTCATCAAACTGGTACTGCTTGCGCGACACCATAGCGCTGGCAATGGTCCAGTTTTGAAGCTGGCTACTCACCAGAAGGCTTTTCTGAAAGTGTCCTTTATTCTCTAAACAGAGCTCAAGTGTTGCTGCCACCGCACTGTCAGCGAAGCTTACTGGTTGTACTTCAAGCTCAGCGTCAGAGAACTCTTCAGCAATAAAGGCGGTCGTTGCTGCACCATCAATAAATGACTGCTTATCTAAACACTGAATCAAAAAGTTTTTGTTATTGGGTGTACCAAAAAGCACGGTTTCTTTGAGTGCGCTAATCAATCGGAGTCGCGCAGCTTCCCGCGTTGGCCCATAGCCGATAACTTTAGCCACCATAGGGTCATAAAACGGTGAAATAGCCTGCCCTGTTGATATGCCGGCATCGACACGCACCCCAACACCTGAGGCGGGTGCCCAAAGATCTACTGGGCCAGAGGCCGGCAAGAAATCTTGGCTTGGATCCTCGGTGTAGAGACGCACCTCAATGGCGTGACCCTCGAGGTTAATATCATCTTGGCTCAACCCAAGCGGCTCACCCTGTGCGACTGTAATCTGAAGCGCAACCAAGTCTAATCCAGTGATTAACTCGGTAACAGGATGCTCTACCTGAAGACGGGTGTTCATTTCTAAAAAGTAAAAGAAGCCGCTGTCATCGAGTAAAAACTCCACTGTGCCTGCGCCACGATAATTGACACTTTTAGCCGCATCAATGGCCGACTGGCCCATTTTTTCACGCAATTCTGGGGTCATTACTGGGCAAGGCGCTTCTTCAACAACTTTTTGATGACGACGTTGCACTGAGCAATCACGTTCGCCCAGATGGACGGTATTGCCCATGGTGTCAGCAAATACCTGTATTTCCACATGGCGAGGTTTGATGATGGCTTTTTCAAGAATAAGCTCACCCGAGCCAAAGGCCCCTTCTGCTTCGGCGCGAGCCAACTTTATGGCATTGGCAAGATCGGCCTGATCATGGACCAAACGCATACCTCGACCGCCACCACCCGCGGCAGCCTTAACCATAAGGGGTAAATCAATCTTGAGGCCCTCTGCCAATAAGACATCATCGCTTTGATCATGACCTTCGTAACCTGGTACACAGGGTACGCCAGCCTCAATCATACGGCGCTTGGACTCGGCCTTGTTGCCCATCACATCAATGGCCTCACGCGTTGGCCCTATAAAGACTAACCCTGCACTCTCTACCGCTTCGGCAAAGGCAGCATTTTCACTAAGAAAACCATAGCCTGGATGGATAGATTCTGCGCCACTGCTAGCGGCTGCTTGTAAAATAAGCTCTGGCACCAGATAGGACTCTCCTACCGGACCAGGACCAATACGGACTGCATCATCGGCCAACTGAACATGCGGTGCTCCAGCATCAGCATCCGAATATACCGCGATAGTTCGATAGCCTAATTGTTTGGCTGTGCGAATGACTCGGCAGGCTATTTCACCGCGGTTGGCAATCAATATACTATTAAAGTTATTCATTAAACTATTACCTTAACTTGTTGTTTTATAGATATTAATGGTTTTTTAATGAGACCTTAAATATCTTCATTCCAATAGGGTTTGCGTTTTTCAACAAACGCTGCAACACCTTCTACGCCCTCTGAACTAAGCATACATTGAGCAAATCCTTGAGATGCAAAATCTAAAGCCTCTGGCCTTGGGCGACGCAACGTTTCAAAAAGGATACCTTTGGTCACTGCGTTGGCGCCGGGCGCGCAGGCGTTAATTTGTTGCAAAATAACGGCGCATTGTGCGTCCAAGTCTTTTACGTCAGTAGCGACACCATGGGCAATGCCAAGCTTAACGGCCTCCTCGCCTTTAAAGCGTGCTCCTGTGAGCATAAGCCGGCGAGCTTGAGTAAGACCGACACGCTCAGTAACAAAGGGTGCTATCTGTGCTGGGGGAATACCTAAGCTGGTCTCGCTCAAGCGGAATCGTGCATCTGCCGTCACTAACGTGACGTCCGCAACACACGCCAACCCCAGCCCTCCGCCAATGGCGGCGCCTTCTACCAAGATAATAACCACCTGAGGTTGCTCGTTGAGCATGATCATGACGTTACCAAAAGAGCGATTGCTCATTGCCACTTGCTCGGCATCAACGGTTTGCATACCAGACTTAAAGCCTTTGATATCACCGCCAGCGCAAAAGAAGCCACCTTTACCACGCAGTACTATGGTGCGAATACTCCGATCATCTTTGACCGCAGTGAGCACATTAACAAGGTCATCTGTCATTTCTGCATTCAGAGCATTCTTTGCCTCGGGACGATTAAACCAAATCTTTAGGACCGAGCCCTCTCGCTCTAACAACAGCATATTGGTTGCTGGTAGTCGTGTTTTCGCTATATCACTCATATAAATATCTCCACTGACCGTTAAATACGTGCAACACCAAAGCTATTAGGACGCAACTTTCTATGGCGACCTTCACGCACGGTTTCTAGCAACATTCCTAAGGTTTTACGCATGTTACGTGGGTCTATCATACCGTCGTCCATCATGTGGCCAGAGGTATAAAAAGCATCGGATTGCGAATCAAAGATGTGGGCCATCATTTTTTCTTGTTGCGCCAACATCTCTTCGTCCGCGTCTACGCCCATAGCGGCCGCTTTGCCACGCGCTACCATAGACATGGTCTTAGCGGCTTGTTCGCCGCCCATTACACCCATTTTGGCATTGGGGAAGGTATACAGGAAGTCAGGGTCGTAACCGCGCCCACACATGCCGTAGTTGCCGGCACCGAAACTAGCCCCGGTCATAAAGGTAATGCGCGGCACATCAATGTTGCGTACCGCCTGAATCATTTTTGATCCATGCTTAATCATGCCCGCTTGCTCAGACTTGGTACCGACGATATAGCCGGTGGTATTTTGAAAGAATAAGGCAGGAATATTGGCCTGATCTAATAGTTGCAAGAACTGCGTGACCTTGTTCGCTCCTTGTGGGTCAATTGGGCCATTATTACCAATAATGCCAACCGCTTGACCAAAGATTTCCGCCTGAATGCACACTGTGGATACGCCAAAGCGTGGCTTAAAGTCTAAGAAATCAGAGCCATCAACGACTCTAGCGACCAGTTCCCGCATGTCATAGGGTGTACGGTAATCGGTTGGAATGACGCCAGCCAGCTCATCGGGATCATAGATGGGCTCTAGGAACGCGCGTTTGGGTGGCATTGGGCAGTTATCATTCCATTGCAGACGATCGACAACTTCACGGCAAATTTGTAGGCCCTGACCGTCGTTCTCTGCAAGATATTCAGCCAAACCAGAAATGGTGGCATGCATTTCGGCGCCACCTAACTCTTCTTCTGTGGCTATTTCACCGGTCGCCGCTTTAAGTAGTGGCGGCCCTGCCAAGAAAGCCCTGCCATTGCCTTTAATGGCAATAACGTAGTCACTAAGACCGGGCATGTACGCACCCCCAGCGGTAGATGAACCATGAAGAATGGAAATAACGGGAATGCCTGCCTTGCTTAACTGTGCAAGCGAACCAAACAGCGCGCCGCCGACACTAAAGCCCTCTACGGTGTAGTTCATTAAATCGCCACCGGCACTCTCTACCAGGTGTACAAAGGGCAATTTTTGCTCAAGAGAAATTTGCTCGGCACGACGGATCCTGTAACCCCCCGCAGTGGTTAAAGAGCCCGCTAAAATACCACTATCATCAACTACAACGACGCATCGCACGCCCGAGATAAAGCCAATACCTGAAATAACCGTTGATCCAGGGATAGATTTTTCTTCTTTCT
>OLHM01000164.1_pt1 | contig 27420 bp, 19 predicted proteins | sample 1609611 | NCBI WGS metagenome assembly OLHM01 (sample SAMN05416891, study PRJEB24817) | seawater metagenome | isolation source: Sea water | place: Canada:Atlantic | collected 2013-11 | reverse complement strand
AAATACTTGCCTCAATTCAACCATATTAACGTCAGTGGAGCAAATGATTACTTTAGTTTTTTTAGTAAATCTATGATAATAGTCACTAACCTTAGTAAGAAAATATTTCCTGGTTAATGTCGTATCTTTTATGAACATACCCTCCTCTGAACAAGAACTCATGCACAATGCTCAAAACTTAGCCGGCTTAACGTTAGGTGAATTGGCTGAACAAGCTGGTATCGTCATTCCGAAAGACTTAACTCGCAATAAGGGTTGGATCGGATTATTACTGGAGCATGTTTTAGGTGCTAGCGCAGGCTCTCGGCCTGAGCCTGATTTCCCTCACTTAGGCATAGAGTTAAAATCATTACCTATTAATGAGCAAGCCAAACCACTTGAGACAACCTTTGTCAGTGTTGCCCCTTTAACCGGTCTTGTTGGCATAAATTGGCATAACTGTTATGTGCGTAAGAAATTAGCACGGGTATTATGGGTGCCAGTAATTACACCTAAAGATGTGCCAATCAGTGAACGTATTGTGGGCACACCTTTTTTATGGTCACCCAACACGGAAGAAGAAGCGTTATTAGCGCAAGACTGGCAAGAGCTTACCGATATGATTGTGCTTGGTGAAGTGGAAAATATTCATGGTAAACATGGACAAGTCATGCAACTAAGGCCTAAAGCAGCCAATAACAAAGCACGAACCCAAGCATTTGATCGTAATGGTAAACCTTTTATGACTTTACCTCGTGGTTTCTACCTTAAGATTAACTTCACACAAGGCTTACTGCAGCGTTATTTACGTATCAATTAACATTAGGTAATCTTTTTAGCTGTTAGTAACAGTTATTTCTTGTGAGATAACAACTGTTTCACCTGCGGGTATTGTTTGCCAGCTAGTATTTGCGGCTTCTAAACAAACATACTCTTGGTCACCTTTAGGGTGAATATCTGCCATAGTATTTGCTAATGCTGTCCCTGGGTTCCATAACACCCATTGCTGACAATTACTGCTTATCAAGTCAATTTTCCGCTGCCAATGGTTATCAACAATAATCATTTTTTCACCACTATGATATTCACGATCAATTTCACCAACACAACTTACTGATTCATGTTGGGTACTTGAACTACCAGTTAGTTTATCACTATAACGTAGTCCAGTTAGTCCATCGATACTCACTTGGCTCGGGTTACTGACCGAAAAATAACTATGTAGTGCAACAGAATATTGTGCATCTTTTGATGAGTCATTGCTCATTGCAAGTGTTTGCTTAAAGCTTTTACCAAAAAATAAGGTTTGCGTTAAGGTATACGCATTAGGCCAGAGTGGGTGTTGGTCATCACCACTTAACACTAAAACTAAGGTAACACCGCTCTCATCAGCATCAATGCTTTTTATTTGCCAAGGTAATTGACGAGCAAAACCATGATTTCCCCCTTTGATTACAGTATTCGGGTTTTCAGCGAGATATTGGCTTCGCTTGTCATTAGCACCAAACCAAGGCCAGCACAAAGGGATACCACCACGAATAGCCTTTCCCATTTGATAACTTGCTTGTCCACTTAACCACAAAACCTCTCTATGACCGCTGGGTTTAAAACTTAAGACTTGGCCACCGTATAAGCTTACCTTTGCTTGGCAATAGGCATGAGAAATATTGAGTCCTTCAAAACACTCTTCGCCACCTTCTTGGTTTAGTGTGATTGAAGTAACTTGAGCAAAATCATTATCTAGTGGTATTTTTGTCATGGCGTAAACTAATATGGTTAGGTGATGAAACGGGAAATCTATATTAAGAAGTGAAAATTTTATAAGTAGTTAAATTCTATAAAAATAATCGACTGTTTGATAGCATAAAATGTTACCTCGTCCCTTTTATTTAATACCAAGCTCTGTAAAAACATTCACCTTTATCACTACCAGTTTTTCCCTATCGATAAGAAGAATGAATGCTCTCCACTTGTCGAAAAGCCCATCCCTAAAACTGCAGGTCCAAAACTGGTATCTGTACCAAGATAAATACTGCCTGAACTGATTAAGTCATTATACCTAATCCGGTCTTCTCCCCCCCAAACATTACCGGCTTCTAAACTTGTGCCTAAATAAATAGGTAAGCCTGAGCCACCAGGTATTTCACGACCTAAGTCATATTGATAGACCACTGCTGCAAAAACTTTATGAACACCTATGAGCGCATCTTCTTGGTAACCTGAAAGGTTTAGAAAGCCACCTAATTCTGTTACATGGACACTAAAGTCGCTGTCATTGTCGATAGTTGCAAAGGAGGCTATGCCAACAAAAGTATGACCTCTAATACCTATAGCACCACGCCAATCAAGGGTAAAGGTAGTTGCAGTATCTTTTTCTACATCACTTAATTGAGGAGAATATTCATCTTTTAACCACTTCACTTCAATTAATAATTTATTACCATCGGTGGGGAAATTAATACTATCTAGCGTATCGTAACCAAAGGTTATAAAACTACCATAACTGTCATAATCAAAGTCATCAGTACCAGGTTCATCAAGGGAAAGATCACCTGTTTCAGCAATGACTCCTAACTCAATGATTCCCTTAAAAGAATAATCATAACCCAAGGCAACAGTCGCTTGATAATACTCATTTCTAAGCTCTTCACGAAAACTTGTTTTCTCCCACTTATCTTGGGCAAAAGAGACTCTTGCTCGTGTATATATGTCATGACTATGATTAAGTGGTTGATAGAATTCACTCGCCAATAAACTTTCCCAGCCCAATTCAACCTCGTTTAACCAACGCCCGCCATTCATCGAGACATTTGTCATCAGATAAGACATATTGATTGCCGTAATAGATTGATCAGAAAAATCTGTTTTTAAGTTAAATCCAAAATCAAAATAATTTGGTCCCCAAGACTTAGCTTGTGTGGTTAGAGTAATAATTCGACCTTCTGGTGAATCATCAAACTCAACCGTGACTTGTTCAAACTTATCTAACGCATAGACTCTATTTATGGCTAAATCTAACCCTTCTTTAGTGAGTTTTTTTCCTAACTCAACCGCAAAAACCTTTTCAATTATATCGTTCTCTACTTTAGAATTATTTTTAATTTTAATTTTAGCAATATGTCGTGGTAAAGCATCAAACCACTTTTTTGCCTTTAGCTTTTTTTGACTTTTATAGGCTTGATAATCAACATCATTGATCGCTAGTTTCAACAAGTCTTGTAATTGTGCTTGCGCTTCTTGCTCACCCAGTTTCAAAGCTTGCGGCATAACAGACCAGTCAGTGGTACTTAACTTATCGATAGCTGGGCGTAACAAAATATCTTTATCAGTAAGTAACGCCTTTTGCGCCAAACTAGTATTGTTAGTGAGAATTGTAGATAACTGATTAAGCACTGATACCGTACTGGTTAGCTCACTTTGGTCTGCGAGTGGTGAGCCTATATCAATCGCAATAACAATATCCGCGCCCATTGCTTTAATCACATCAATTGGCATGTTATTGGTAATGCCACCATCGACTAGTGTTTTACCATCAATTTCAACGGCTGCTACAATACCAGGTACTGCTGCAGAGGCTTTCATCGCCTCATTAATACTGCCGGAATCAAGCACGACCATTTTTGCTGTAGCGATGTCAGAAGCAACAGCTCGATAAGGGATTGCCAGATCATCAAAACTGTCAAAAGAGCGAACAGTATCCGTAGAACGTTGTAGTATTTGGTAAGCACTTTGACCTAACAACAGTCCATGTGGCACTTTAAATTCACCATCACTATAGCCCAATCGTATTGAAATGTTATACCTATCTCTATGCTGCTTTTTATCATAAGCCAATGATTCCCTAGGTATAAAATCAGAGTAACTCTCATCCCAAGGCATGCCAAGCATGATAGTTTCAATTTCTCTCACTTCATAACCTAACGCGTACATTCCGCCAACATAAGCGCCAATACTTGTACCGACTACGTAATCAATAGGAATATTATGCTGTTCGAGTACCTTAAGCACACCAATATGGGCCGTGCCCTTAGCACCACCTCCACTCAGGACTAGACCAATCTTGTCTCTAGCATGGGCAGAAAAAGCCAAAGTAGTCACTTGAAGCAGTAAAATAGAAATAATAAAGCGCATGATAGTTGCTTATAAAAGAATTAGTTAAGTAGAAGAATTAATCCAATCATAAAGATCAGAGGTAAAAATACAAGTTTATTCTCTTTAAGACAGCAAAGTTTGAAGCTATTAAATTAGAAAACCCCATATATTAATTAAAACTTAATATATGGGGTTTTTATAACCTTGCTTAAACACTCAATATTAGTACATCAATTGTGTGCGACTAATTGTTTAACTTAATTTTTCAGTAAGTTATTTAGTATAGGCTCTTGGCATATCTGTTTCGGCAGTATAACGTTCGCGTAATGCATCTTGGCGTGATTTTAATGTCATTGCTTTTCCGTTAATCCACATCGCATCAACTTTAGTGCTTATTTCAAACGGGTCACTACTCCATAAAACTAAATCGGCATTCTTTCCAACAGCAATACGGCCAGAGTTTAAGTTAAAACTATCTGCCACGTTCGCGGTAATTGCCGCTAAAGCAGTAGTTTCAGCTACGCCATTAGCAACGGCTATACCCGCATCAAAGCGTAATTGATTAATATTATAGCTTTCACCACTATTACTGATAATCACCTTTACACCTGCATTTGTTAGTTTAGCGGCATTAGCAAGTGAGTTATGTAACGAGTCAAAACTGCTAGGTAAATTATTAATCGCGCTCATCATCACAACAACATTAGCTTTAGCTATTTCATCGCTTACTAATATCGCATCACTTGCACCCGCCAATACCAAATTAAGGTTATATTTCTTTTTTAACTTAAGTAAAGCTAAGATGTCAGTCGCTCTATCAGCATAAGCGATCAATGGCTTATCACCCGATAGTAGCTCATACATTACTTGCTCTGAACGTGAAGGTGATTCGACTTCTTTTTCTTCTTTGTCTTTTTTACTGTTCAACTTAGCTTTTTCAGCTTTAGCTAACGCTTTTTGCGCATCTTCAAGTTCATTATTTAATGTTTGTAGCTTAGTTGCGCGAGAGCCTTTCTCTGTGGCGCCTAACGAAGCAATCACCGCATTTTGTGAAGTAATAACACTGTCAAAATTTCCTGATAAATTAACAATAAAGCTTTGACCAGTGAAAACCTTTTCACCACCATAAGGCATAACTACACTACTAGTAATCCCCCCTTTACGTGCGTAGGCGATTAACGTTGACTTAGGGTTAAACGCCAAACTGGCATCAAAAGTAATATCAGCTTTTTTATCTGAACTATCACGAGTATTAGAGACAGCGCCTACTTCAACTAAACCCAGTAAGTTATCAGTGGCAATAAAACCTGGTGTTAAAATTCGTCCCTTAGCATCAATGATAGTGTCCGCACTAAGTAACTCTGGCACTTCATCCTTATTGTATACAGCAGTAATTTTTCCTTCATCAACCAAGACAGTTGCTTGAGATAAGACACCTTTTTTAGCTACTGTGTAAACAGTAGCATTAGTAATTGCGATTGATTCAGCCTGAACAACACTAGTTGTTACAGTAAGAGCGCCAAGCAAAACATAGCGCAATGAAGTAAGTAATTGGGTATTTTTCATTGTGATTCCTATTCTTTGTCTGCTGGCTTAGTTACAGAATGAGTTGATGATTTATTTTCTAGTTGGGTGACAGGGATACTGCTGTGGTTATCTAGCTGTTGACCGAGTAGAAAGTCGCTTTTTGCTTGGTATTTATCATCAAATCGATCATAAACTTTAGCACCATCAATAAAGACTTGTTCAGCCTTTGCATAAACACTAAACGGATTCATATTCCAAACCACAACATCGGCATTCTTGCCGACTTCTAGGCTGCCCACTTCATCATTAATACCTAAAGATTTCGCAGCATTAGCAGTAATCCACTTAATAGCATCTTCTTCTTTTAGAGCAAAACCATTTTCATTAGCACGATACATCACTTTCGCTGCTTCTTGGTTTAACCGTTGGATAGTTGTAGCGGAATCTGAATGAACGACAGCACAGGAGTTTTTAACCGCATCAACAATGGCAACATTTTCTTCAACCATGTCATAAGCTTCCATTTTGAAACCCCACCAATCTGGCCACATGGCAACACAGTTTCCGTTAGCAGCTAGTAAATCTGCAATTTTGTAGCCCTCAATCGCATGATGAAAAGTACCTGAGTGATAATTAAATTCATTACTTAGGTCAATCATCACCGCCATTTCTTCTGCTTTGTAACAATGGTTATGGATTAAAATTTCACCGTCTAAAACGCCCATTAATGTATCAAGTGCTAGATCACGTTTGGGTGCCTCCGGATTTTCACCTGCACTGTAATCACTGTCATATTTATCCCAGTCACGTTTATATTCTGTGGCTGCAAGCCAAGCACTTCGGTAACCTGCGACATTCCCCATACGCGTTGAAGGTAATACTTTTCGACTACCGTAAACTCGTTTTGGGTTTTCGCCACACGCCATTTTCAGCCCGTAAGGTGCACCAGAAAACTTCATGCCTTGCATAGTTTCGCTCGGGACGTTGCGTAACGTTACACCGCGACCGCCAAATAAGTTAGCTGAGCCAGGTAAAATTTGTAAGCTAGTTATACCGCCAGCACGAGCCGTTTGAAAAGCAGGATCTTGTGGCCAAACACTATGTTCCGCCCAAACTTCTGATGTATTAGGAGACGTCATCTCATTACCATCTGAATGTGACTCTACTGCGGGATTAGGGTAAACGCCTAAATGAGAGTGAACATCAATTATACCTGGCGTGATCCATTTGCCTTTCATATCAATAACAGAGGCTTGCTCAGCTGACAAATTATTACCTACTTGGGTGACTTTGCCATTCACTAATAAAATATCCGCATTATTTAGGCGCTCCCCAGTGCCCGTCAATATTGTAGCATTGGTTAATAACGTACTTTCAGCAGTCAATGCTTGATAGGTGCTTGGGTAAGGGTTTTTATTGATGACAACTTTAGTATCTTGTTTTTCGTTAGGTAAACAAGCCGTTAAACCTAAAGTTAACAGACTAGTGCTGAGCAAGGTAAAGGTACTTTTCTTACGAACAAACTGACAAATAGGTTTATTCGTGGATTTTTCATCTGAATGTGAGGTAACTAAATTACGTGAAAATGACGTTTTAAACATTTTAATTCCTGTAGCGAACAATAATGCCTAACACCTTAAATTTAATTTGATAAAACAACAAGCTATTGACGATAAGTAGTCACTTATCTAAGCTCATTCACCTATTTACGAAAAATGATCACTATTGAGCCGCAACAACCTTATTTCTACCACTGTTTTTTGCTTGATAAAGAGATTTATCCGCATGTGCTACAAAAGTTTCTGCATTGATAAAGTCATCACTTTTCCACTGACTAACCCCAATACTGACCGTTACAGATATTTGTTTATTGGCCACATTTATTTCAAGTTTTGCGATTTTGTCTCGTAAACGTTCAGCAAATTTCTGTGCGTTTACCAAGGTAGTATTTGGCATAATAATAACAAACTCTTCGCCGCCAATACGAGCCACAACATCACTACTGCGCACGGCTTCAACACACGTTTGATAGAATAACACTAAGACTTCATCCCCTACCCCATGGCCATACGTATCATTGACCTGTTTGAAGTGGTCAATATCTAACAGCATTATAGATAGGGGATTACCGGAATTATTGACATTGGAAATTTCTTGATCAAGCACCTCGTTAAAATGATGCCGATTTACTGCGCCTGTCAAAGCATCGGTCAACGCTAATTGCTGAAAATGGTCCTGTTGAGATTTTCGATACTTGATCTCTTTTTGCTGTTGGCTAACCGTCGCTTTATAAACATCCCCTTGTAGCAGTTTTCGGCGTAGCTTTTCAAAAGCAAGTTGCATCGAGCCTATTTCATCTTTGCTATCGACACGATCAAAATGAATGTTATTCTGCCCTTCAGACATATCATTTAGCGCATAAGTGAGTTTTCTTACTGGGCTAATAATGCTGTAATTTAACACTAACGCAAAAAATATGGCGGCTACTAAAAATATTAACATAGCAAGGATAATCAAATAGCCTTCTGTTTTTAATTGCTGGCTTTCGTTATATATTTGTTCATCAAATTTACTAATCAGTCTTTCAACCACGGTATTTAAAATATCAATTTTTTCAGACATAACATTGAACCATCTTGCTGCTCTTACATCTTTATCGTCAAATTGCATGGTTTCCAGATAAGTTGATTCTAAATGTTGACGCTGATATTTTGCATCACAATAAATTCCACAAATTGACTTTTGACCTGCATTGGCTGAGCTTTCAAATATCCTTAAGGTATTTAATTGTTTACCTACCAATATACTTACATCAACATTATCATAAATATTATCTTGCTGATTTTCATCCATTTTCATACCAATAGCACGAATTTGTCCCATGAACTCCTTATACCGCAATATGGCATTAATCGCTGAGATGTCATTGGCATGACTCGAACCTATTTCTATATGAACCAAATGATCTGATACAGATAACAGCTGTTCAATTAATTCGGTATAAGCATAATAAGTTTCTTCAAAACCAACTATTTTCTGGTCTAAATGCATTCTGTGACGTGACAAATTTTCGACTATTCTTTGAAAATTAGTCATGTAGCGGCTAACACTGAACTTAACTTCTTGATTAGCTGACTTATCTAATAATCCTAAGAAATATTGTATTTTTGCATCCGTATTTTTTCGACGTTTATTTAATTGTTCAACAAAGTTTCTATAGTTTGAACTGGTGTAACCGGTAGACAAACCTCGTTCAGCTTGCAATGAATGACTAATCCCGTTGACTTGCTCAATGACAGAGTTGAGTCCTAGTATCTTAGAAATATTGTCATAACGTTGATAGTTATCTTTAAGAATAAAAAAACAAAGTAACAGCGTTGCTGCCACAGGAAGTAGTGTCGTGATTAAAACACGGTGGCTTAAAATAAGAGATTGCGATAATTTTACCGAAAAAATCCTTAACCATGGGTGTTTGGCTTTTTTATTTTTTTTATAGCGGCTAAATTCTTGATAACAATGTATCGCAGGAACGTAATCTAGATCTTCTTCTAAAATATGTTTGATTAACCATTGCTGTAAAAATAAGATAATTTTATCTTTTACAACTTCTGACTCCGAACCTTTTGCGAACCATTGTTCTTTTAATTGCGGGATTTTTTTAATAAACGCTTGGTGACTTCGTTTATGAACATCAAGCTGCTTATAGTCAATCTTAGCTAGTAGGGCTTCTTCTCGATCAAAATGTGATTGACAGTACCCCTCAAGCCGTTCAAAAATTACATCAATATCTTCCTGCCCCAATTTTTTATTTTTGGCAGACATCAATTGCGCTAAAATGGCAATAAGCTGTTTATGATCATTATCAAGGCTATCAATGCCAACACTCATTCCCTCGTCCCAGACTAGCTCCGCCATAAGATCTGAACTTCCCTTTCATTACACTTCACTTGAGTGAAACATTAACTTGTATATATATCATCCGATTGAGAGGGGTAGATTATAGAAAAAAGTAATGTGATACAAATGTAAAAAGAGCTATTTTGATCTTATTTTTTTAACAAATATAGACAGGATCAATTCTTTAATTTTTTTATAGCGAAATGCTAATAATCCAATCGTTAACAGCATGTAGAATAATGGTGAAATAATCTCTGATTTAACTGACCAATAAAAGTGTACAGACACTAAAATGGCAATAAAATAACTGTAATTGTGCAAACGTTGCCATGATTTACCCATTTTTCGTTTAACGCTATTTAAGGAAGTGACAGCAAGTGCTGTTAATAAAATAAAAGCAATCATGCCAATAGTAATATAGGGACGTTTAAAAACTTCGCTTAGAAATAAAGACCAAGCAAGTTGTAGATCAAAAACCAAAAAATTAAGTAAATGCATAAAGGCATAACTGAAAGTATATAAGCCAAGTAAACGTCTTACCTGTAGGAGATAGCCCAATTTGAATCTTTTAGCGATAGGCGAAACAGTCAGCGTGACCAATAACAAATTAAAAGCGCCAATACCGGTAAAATGAATAACTTCCTGCACAGGATCAGCGCCAAGCTGATCATTAAAGGCAAGGTAGTATAAACTTAGTAAGGGTAAAAACGCCGATAGATGAATAACGACTTTTAATAGTAAAATTTTATTCGATGTAGTGAAAAGCATATAACAATAAGGCCTTAGGGACTGTTGAACTTCTGAACTGTTGAACTGTTGAGATTATTTTTGCAGTGATTTGTTGGATGTTTATACAAGGCAGAACTTTTGTCATCTGGTTATTCTACATAAAAAAGTGATAACGAAGTAAAAACAACCAACAAACGCTGTTTGAAGGATTCGGCTAAAAGAGTTTTACTCTTTGTTGAGTAGTATTTGCTTAGAATTACTAGGCTACACACTACTCGTCGCGATTAAATCCCTTTTACCTCGAACAAAACTTAACGCTAAAGACAAACAGTCCTTAATAATACTTAGTTAAACCCATGTTTTTATACATATGTGCTACTTGTTCACCATAGCCATTAAAGGGTAAAGTCTCAATGCGATTTTTAGCAAACAGACCTCCTGATGTTATGCGACGCTCGCTGGCTTGACTCCATCTTGGATGATCGTGTGCAGGGTTAACATTGGCATAAAATCCATATTCATTCGCGGCAAGTTTATTCCATGTCGTTTGTGGTTTTTCGCGCACTAACTTAATTGACACTACAGATTTAATACTCTTGAAACCATACTTCCAAGGCACAACTAAGCGAATTGGCGCACCATTTTGTGGTGGTAACGTTTTACCATATAAACCTACACTCATTAAGGACAATGGATTCATCGCTTCATCAATACGCAGCCCTTCAACATAAGGGTAAGCGATACCGCCACCTAGGCGTCTATTACTTTGCCCTGGCATCTGCTCTGGATCGTGCAGCGTTTCAAAAAGCACATATTTAGCTGATGAGTTGGGCGCGACTTTTTTCAATAAATCAGCTAAAGAAAAACCAATCCAAGGAACGACCATCGACCAAGCTTCAACACAACGTAGTCGGTAAATTCGTTCTTCTAAGGCGAACATAGTCGTTAAGTCATCATAATCCAACGTTATAGGGCTATCGCATTCACCGGAAATAGTTAACTGCCAAGGGTTTACTTTAAAATTTTGAGATAATTCGGCTGGTTGATTTTTTTGTGCTCCAAATTCATAGAAGTTATTGTGGCTGATAACTTTTTGTTCTGGAGTTTTGATTAAAGAAAGGTTGTCGTTATCCGCTTTAAAATTTAATGGTGTTGTTTTAAAACTAGCGGTATCAGAGTCTTTACTATCAAAAAATCCCGCGTTGGCTTTAGTAGAAACTGTAGAACCTAAGAGAGCACCAGCCCCGAGAAACCCCATACTTTTAATAAGTTGACGGCGTTGCAGATAGACAGATTCATCGGTAATGTCGGATGTTTTTAAAGTGGATTTCGATGGGATTTTTATCAACATAAAGGGCCTACTAAGTTTTCAGAACAAGAGATTAACTTAATAGACACATTTTTCTGATAAATAATTTCAACAATAACGCTATAATTATCTTTTGGGGTTTACCGCCACTAACAATTCAATCATGTGTCAGTGATTGGTAGGTTATTTAACGTTAGGCTGCTTTTGTTAAGCCTTGTAAATGACTAACAACATCATTTGATTCATATAACCATTGTACTTGACCATCTTCTTTTTCAATGCGTAAACAAGGCACTTTACGTTTACCACCTTCACGAACGAGCTCTTCGCTAAAGTTATTATTACCACTGATATTACGTAACTCTACTTTCAACCCTTCACGCTTCATGGTACGACGTACTTTCACACAAAATGGGCAAGATGGTAGTTGGTACAAACTTAGCGATTGTGTTTGAGCGTCTAGTTTTGCTTGTTCACTCGCCGTACGCTTTGGCGAACTTGGAGAAAAAACAACATTTAATAATAAAATTAATTGACCTATTGGCCAACGGATAGCTTTCATCAACATAATAAATAACAACTCTTGTTAATCTAATAAACCTAAATAAAGCTAACATACTGTTTATGCTAGCCATTGTATCAGTGTTAGTCTTTTTAGTGCGTTAAACACCTAATTTTGCCAATATTCTAACACATTCAACGGCTATGTATCCGCCAGTTGACTGTCGTAAAAATAATTTAGCCAAACTAAGCGTTCACAAACGACTCACCCGATATTTCTACCACATCAAATCGTCTGGAATTTGATAATCAGCGTACGGATCATTGTCATCCGTTTCTTCCGCTTCGACTTTATCGTTTTGTACAAGGATGAGGCTATTATCAAGCTCAGCTACTTTTTCTGCTGTTTCACTGGTAACAAGATACGTTGTTTCATTTAACCCACACAATGCCAAGCGACCATTTACTAATGCTTTATGAGTTATGGCATCAAGCGCTAATTTTTTAACTTTATTATCAAACGTATAGTTATATTCGCTTTCACCTTTCACACCCGTTAATTGATGATGTTCAAGAATCTGTTTGATACGTAGTTGTTGCTCTTTATTGGCTAGCTCACTATTTCTTGCATCATTTAGAGCACTATCTTTCGCCAGTTTTTCTGCTTTAGAAAGTGCTAAATCTTGCTTTATTTGCTCTTGTAAACTTGCACCATGCTCAACACCGCTGCGCTGTTGTTTATTCTTTTTACGCTTATCAGAGTTAGCTTGACGTGTTTTTTGTTTGGTGGTTAACCCTGCTTTGAGCAACTGATCTTGAAGAGAGGCCATAAATAGTCCTTTGTACGACATTAATAGAATATCAGTACATATAGGTGAATCAAAAATTGTCGCTATTCTACCTATTTTAAATACCAAGTCCATTAAGTTATTTCCCACTCAGCGAGAATTAAAAGGCTTAAAAGCAAGGCATTGATTGAATATAATGGTAATTAAGTAGAATATGCTCAGGATAATTGCTCCTGCATTCTCTAATAAGCTGCATCCATGCAGCGTCCTTGTCAAAACAATAATACAGCATATAAGTCTTTATTTTTTATTAGGTCCTCGCCCTTAGGACCTTGTCAGAAAAGCAATAACTGTACAAATTTGTGATATATAGAATGACTATACCAGCAAAAATTTTGTTCGTTATAACTCTTCAGACATCGCTCTGAGGTGGGAATAAATTTAATGGAATTGGTATAAGTTGAAATGCGAATCTACCATAGTAATAGCTAACGCAAGGATAATTCATCCTCAATAGTAAGATGAGCACTTTACTCTTATCGTTAAAGTTATTGTTTTACCAACTTTTGACTATCGCTCTTTTAAAGTACGAAGCCCGTGGTATAAGTACCTTGCGATAGTTTTATCCCTTTTAAATAAGCCGCTGCAACAGCTAATAACTCAATGAATTCAAGGGTTAATAAATTACTTTTATTTACCTTACTTTCAATTATTAGTTAGATGCGTTAATGTAGCTCTGCTCAATTATAATTATTTTAAAATAGTTGTAATTTCACAATACAGAAATAGGAAACAAGTATGTCTCAAGCAAGTGCACGCCACCTTTTAGTGGATACAGAAGAACAATGTTTAGCCTTAAAAGCAGAAATAGAAGCAGGTAAAGATTTTGCTGAAGTAGCTAAAGAGCATTCGAACTGCCCATCAAATGCACAAGGTGGTGATTTAGGTAGCTTTGGCCCAGGTCAAATGGTTCCTGAATTTGATAAAGTTGTTTTTTCAGCTCCTTTAAATACAGTACAAGGCCCGGTGCAAACTCAGTTTGGTTACCACTTATTAGAAGTTACTGAACGTAGCTAAATTTAGTTAATAAGATAGCTTTTTAGTCATGAAACTTTAGAAGTAATGATTAAATAAAGAAAATAAAAAAGCCGCAACATGTTGCGGCTTTTTTGACTCTATTTTCTAGTGTTATAAGACTAACTAAATGTAGCCTGCATAATCCAGAAGAAGATAATAGATAAGCCAGCACCTACAGGTAAGGTTATAACCCAAGATACAACAATGTTACGTACAACACCTAAATTAATAGCGGCAATACCACGTGCCATACCCACACCTAACACAGCGCCTACTAGAGTTTGTGTTGTCGAAATAGGTAAACCTGCACCTGAAGCTATAACAACAGTACTGGCCGCAGCTAATTCAGCAGCGAAACCACGACTTGGCGTTAAATGGGTAATACCTTGGCCAATAGTTGCAATAACTTTATGACCAAACAAGGCAAGACCGGCAACAATACCAAAACCACCTAGTGGCAATATCCACCAAGCAATAGCTGATTTAGCAGCAATTTGTCCATCCTGTTCAACAATACTCACCACGGCAGCTAATGGACCAATAGCATTGGCAACATCATTTGAACCATGAGCAAACGCCATTGCACAAGCAGTAACAATCATCAGTATTGCGAATACTTTTTCGACATTAACGTAATGAGCTTCTTTAGCAAGATTTTCATCAAACTTTAAGCGGCTAATAAAGAACTTACCAATAATAGCAACGATAATTGCAACAATTGCTGCCAAATAGAAACCGCCTGCACCTTTGATTTCAAAGTTTACAAAACCTAAATTGACGTTTTCTAGGCCAATATGCTTAAGCCCTTTTTTGATAGTAACCAGTGATAACACAAAGCCGGCAAGGAACATATAAGCAGGAACCCAGCGTTTAGCTTGTTGCAGTGGTTTATCCGTATCAAAAATAAGCTTTTGCGCACTATTAAAAATAATAAAAGCAATAACACCTGATATTAGCGGTGTGATAATCCAGCTACCAACAATACCAACAACTTTGCTCCACTCTACAGCATCAGCACTAACACCTACCGCAGCAAAACCAACAATAGCGCCAACAATTGAGTGAGTAGTCGATACTGGCCAACCTAAAGCTGAAGCGATAAGCAACCAAGTAGCAGCAGCAAACAGTGCTGAAATCATGCCGTAAACCAGTAATTCTGGTGAATCAACAAAATAACTAGCATCAATAATGCCTTTACGAATCGTTGACGTTACTTCACCACCCGCAAGATAAGCGCCGGCAAATTCAAACACCATAGCAATAATAATAGCTTGTTTAATAGTTAATGCTTTTGAACCAACAGAGGTTCCCATTGCATTAGCTACATCATTGGCACCAATACCCCATGCCATGAAGAAGCCAACAACGGCAGCAAGAATTACAAAAGTGCCGCCTGAGTTAAGTATAATTTCCATCAGATAAACCTTATTTTCTAGCGAGAAGAATTTCTAAACGTGCACCTACACATTCAGCAAGATCGGCTAAATCACCAACCCAATCAATAATTTGATATAAGAACATTACATCAACTGGATTCAAATCCTTTTCAATCGCTAATAAGTTTTTACGCAAAATAACTTGCAAGTCATCAGTATCATCTTCGATAGCATCTAACTGGCTGATCATTTTTTCTACCAATACTACTTCACGTCCACGGAAGCCTGTTTCTAATAAATCATCTAATTCATTAATCGCTTCAGCTGCTTTTTCAGTAGCATCTATGCAACGTGCTAAATAAATAGTGAATTCAGCTTGCAAGCTAGCAGGTATTTCAAGTTTACGTCCAAGAACGCGACCAGCAATATCTTTTGCTTTGTTTGCTATTTTGTCTTGTTGAGAAACGAGTTCAAGTAAGTCAGCTCTATCAACTGGCATAAATAAGCCACCTGGAAGCTCTAGACGTAATTGACGTTTTAAGGCGTCAGCATCTTGCTCTAATTTTGAGAGTTTACGGCGTACTTTAGCCGCTTCACTCCAGTCTTCTGCAGTACATGCTTCAAAAAATGGAATTAGTTGTTTACTACATTTAACAACTATTTGAATATGTTTCACTAACGGTTTTATCGGTGATTTTGCAAATACACCTAAGATTGAATTTTTAGCCATAATTGTGTTTCCAGTCAGTCTAACTCTCGTCATTGCTATTCGCCGCGGATAGTACCCCATTTAACTTCTAATGTTAAATGCTAATATCAGCTTAAATGCATGCCTTTATTAACCAGGCGAAATAGCGTCATTTTTTTTTTGCTAAACACTAGTATAGTGCATACTTAATTAATTGAATTTATTATAATTTTAAACACACACTATAGATGCTAGTGCGTTATAATTTTTTCATATCTTCTGCTGTGGTATGACGTACAACCTTACCTTTAACAAAGTAAATGATGTACTCACAGATGTTTTGACAACGGTCACCAATACGTTCGAGGGCTCGTGCTGACCAAATAACCGTCATAACTTGCGGAATTGAACGAGGATCTTCCATCATATAGGTCATTAATTGACGCATAAGCGCTTCATATTCACGGTTTATTTTATCATCCATTTGATGAATTTTAATCGCCGTGTCACAATCCATTCGAGTGAAAGCATCAAGGCTAGCTTGTAAAAACTCAAGTACTCTTCGACCCAAGTTATCTAAATTAACCAGTAAATCCTGCTGTGACGAAGAGAAGCTTTCTAGCGCAACTTTAGCAATTTTCTCCGCTTCATCACCTATTCTTTCCAAGTCAGCAATGGTTTTAACTACGGCCATAATTAGACGTAAGTCACCCGCTGCTGGTTGGCGCTTAGCGATAATACGCGTACATTCGTCATCTATACTGACTTCATAAGCATTAATTTGGTAATCGTTACTCAGTACTTGTTTCGCTAAATCAACATCAGATTGACCTACAGCAATAAGCGCGTCTGTTAATTGCTTCTCAACTAAGCCGCCCATATGCATGACATTGTTTATAACGCGTTCTAAATCTTCATTGAATTGGCCAGAAATATGTCGACCAATTTGTAAATTATCCATGGGATGTCCTTTCAAAGGTTTGTACTTTCTTAATCTATTGATTAACCATAACGGCCAGTAATATAATCTTCAGTTTTCTTTTTCAATGGCGTGGTAAACAGAGTATTGGTGTCACTGTACTCTATTAAATCCCCCATATACATAAATGCTGTTTGATCGGACACACGTGCTGCTTGTTGCATATTATGGGTAACAATGACCACGGTGAATTGCTTTTTAAGATCATTAATCAACTCTTCAATGGTCAAAGTTGAAATAGGATCGAGTGCTGAAGTAGGCTCATCAAGTAATAAGACTTCAGGTTGAATAGCAATAGCACGGGCAATTACTAAACGTTGTTGTTGTCCACCCGATAGACCTAAGGCACTTTCATGTAATCTGTCTTTTACTTCGTTCCATAGCGCTGCACTTCGTAATGATTGCTCTGCAGCTTCATCCAATTTTCTACGGTTGTTTTCGCCCATAATACGTAAACCATAAACCACATTTTCATAAATAGTTTTAGGAAAAGGATTTGGTCGTTGAAATACCATACCGACTTTACGTCTTAGCTCAGCAACATCAACATGTTTATCATAGATATTATTACCATGAAGGTTTATTTCGCCACTTATATGGCAATCATCAACTAAGTCGTTCATACGATTAATAGAGCGTAATAGTGTTGACTTACCACAACCACTTGGTCCAATGAACGCTGTTACCTGCCCTTTTGGAATAGACATAGTGATATCATTTAGCGCTTGTTTTTTTCCATAGAATAAATTTAGTTTATTAATATCTAAGGCAACTTGTTCTGGGGTTAAATTAGTTAAATCTAACTTTTTTTCAAATGCTGTATCTGAGCCAGGCACTAATGCTTTTGGGCTAATAGAAATCATAATAGGTGTTTCTCTAATTACTTTTCATTAATCTTATTTATGAATTTACAATTATTAATTGATAGTTACTGATTGCAACTTACTCATGTAAATTTACTTACTTATATGTGAGCAAACTAGTGCTCTAACATCTTATACCTTTCACGTAATTTATTACGAATTGAAACAGCGGTCATATTCAAAGCGACAATTATGCTGACCAAAAGTAAAGCTGTTGCATAAACCAGTGGTCTTGCAGCTTCAACATTTGGGCTTTGAAAGCCAACATCATAAATATGAAAACCTAAATGCATGAACTTTCGATCTAAGTGTAAGAATGGAAAGTTTCCATCCAGCGGTAAATTAGGGGCCATTTTAACTACTCCAACCAGCATTAATGGTGCCACTTCGCCAGCGGCTCTGGCAATAGCTAAAATGATACCCGTCATAATAGCAGGACTTGCAATAGGCAAAATAATACGCCACAAAGTTTCGGCTTTAGTTGCCCCAAGTGCAAGTGAGCCATGACGCATAGCAGATGGAATACGTGATAACCCTTCCTCAGTTGAAACAATAACTACAGGTAAGGTTAATATGGCGAGAGTTAATGCTGACCATAAAACCCCTGGAGTACCAAAAGTAGGGCTAGGTAAGTTTTCTGAATAAAATAATTGGTCGAGTGAACCACCCACCATATAAACAAAAAAACCTAAACCAAACACCCCATAAACAATAGATGGTACACCCGCTAAATTAATTACTGCGATGCGTAAGAGTTTGGTAAAAGCATTTTTACCTGCATACTCGTGTAAATAAATAGCAGCGATAACACCAAACGGAGAAACGATAACCGTCATCAACAACACCATAAGCACGGTGCCAAAAATAGCAGGAAATACACCGCCCTCGGTATTAGCTTCACGAGGGTCTTCTATTAAAAATGATCCTATTTGGCTAAAGAACAATTGTGTTTTATCGACAAGACTAAGTTGATTATTAAAGGTCACCTTAAGAATATACTCAAAGTTGATAGTCACTAACTGACCATCCATAGCTCTCATAACAATATGATCACGCGATATCTTTTCTCGATACCCCATCAACTCTTTCTCTAATTCTGCATACTCTTGATTTAGGGTCGCTATTTCGCTGTCGATTTGCGCTTGTAACTCAGCGGTTAATTTATCTTGTAATTGATACTTTCGTGTTTTTAAGCGAAGACGTTCTAACTGGTAGTTTATAGCGCCAATATCTGACTTTTGCAGCTCATCTATTTGATCTTGAAAATTTTCAACCCTTGTTAATAATGCGGCTAATTGATTTTCAGCGACCTCTTTACCATCAACAACAACGCTTTCAATGTAACCGTAGAAATTGCCATTAGTACGACGCTCAACAACAACCAAGTCTTTAGGTGTTTGCGTTTTTTGAATGTTATGACTTAGCAACCAACGAAAATCTAAACTAACCAATTCTCGGTTACCGGTTTTGATCAATAGTCGTTCTAATATCTCTTGTTCAGGGTCAAGCACTAAATCTAAATGTGCTAATTGCCTTACGGGTATTTGCTCTCGATCGTAGATTTCACCGATAACCACACTCTTTGTGCCATGCTCATCAGTAAGGTCAAATTGATATAATTCACTTGGCCAAAAATATGACAAACCTCGTGAGGCGATCAACCATAATAAACCTAATACTGAAATTAAACTGATACTTACGCCACCCGCTGAAAGCCATATCCAAGGTGAACCTGATTTAAACCACTTATTCATAAAGTAACTCATTATTGGTGAGTGACTTTTCATCTTGTTGTTGTAAAACCCTATTTGTGCGTCAAATGTACTCATTGATAATCATCAACTCCGTACATTTTCCTTAAAATTGAACTCTACAGCCTAAAGCTGAATAGCCACTGACCTCTATAAAAATTATTGTGTATATTCTAAATTAGATACAAACGACTACATTGAACTGTATTTTTCTCGTAATCGTTGGCGAACAAATTCTGCTGCTGTATTGAAAATGAAAGTAAAAATGAATAATACAAAAGCAGCCAAGAATAATATTCGGTAATGAGAGCTTCCCACTTCAGACTCCGGCATTTCTACCGCAATATTCGCTGCAAGGGTTCTCATACCTTGAAAGATACTCCAATCTAAAATTGGTGTGTTACCTGTAGCCATTAAGACAATCATAGTTTCACCTACGGCTCGACCAAGCCCCATCATAACGGCAGAGAAAATACCCGGACTTGCCGTAAGCAGTACCACTTTGATCAGTGTTTGCCACTGCGTAGCCCCCAATGCTAATGAGCCACTTGTTAGATGACCTGGTACACTAAATATTGCATCTTCAGCCATGGAGAAAATGGTAGGAATAACAGCAAACCCCATCGCAATGCCAACCACTAAAGCGTTACGTTGATCAAAGTTGATACCCAGATCATTGGTTAAAAATTGACGCATATCACCATTAAAAAAGGCCAGTTCAAGCACTCCTGATAAAGAAAAAGCTGCATAGATAGCTAAAATCATAACGGGTATTAACAGCAGTGGAGCCAATGTTTCTGGTAGTTTGTCTTTCCAGTTATTAGGCAGGTTATGCCATGCAAATGCAGTTATCAGGGTCGATAAAGGTAAGAATAAAAAGAGTAAGAATATCGCCGGTAAATATTCTTCCATCAATGGCGCTAACCATAAACCCGCTAAGAAACCTAAAATAACGGTGGGCAACGCTTCCATCATTTCAATGGTAGGTTTAACTTTTTTACGCATTCCTGGTGTCATAAAGTATGCCGTATATATCGCAGCAGTTAAGGCAATTGGTACAGCAAATAGCATTGCATATAGAGCAGCTTTAATAGTTCCAAAAGAGATAGGAACTAAAGAAAATTTACCTTCAAAATCATCAGAGCCTGATGTTGACTGCCAGATATAGTCTGGCTCAGGATAACCTTCATACCAAACTTCCTGCCATAGCGCTTGCCAAGTAACTTCAGGGTGCTCATTATGGACACTAAAAGCCTGTAAGCTTTTCTTAGAAACATCAAGAGGATCATTACCAATAATAATCAAACCATTAGCACGAGGTGCAATCGAAAATGCTTCTGGTTGCGCTGAAGCAAGTTTACCTTGCCAAAGATGTGCTGAGCTGGTGGTATAAAAAACATTGACCATGCCGCTTTCTGTCATAGTATAAAAGCTTTTTCTATATTGCTCAGTGTAAATAGCGGAAATCGCATTTGATGCTTGCTTGTTCTTGTTATGATGAGTTTCACCATCATTCGCATTAAAGCTTCGAATCTGCTTAAACTGACGACCTGACTCCGTTGCCACTTCAAACCATTGACTAAGTCGGCCGCTACTATCACCAAGTAAAACAGAACTACTGCCAGAAAGTAGTGCCATAGAAGTTAGGTAAGTATCGTCATTATCTAGTGTCGGTGTAATCGTAGCTTTAAGGCTGACTTCTTCATCATCACTTAGTGAATAGACATATACCGTTGAAGCGCTTCGGATAAAGGCCAAACTTAAATCAGGTGTTACTTTTATTTCATCAATAACATCTTCAGTAAGCTCAATTTGTTGAAAAATAGTTTCGTATTCAACATCATCTCCATCACTAGAAGAACTGAAGTCATCTTCAGCAATAAAGCTGGTTTTTATTAAACGTTTATCGTCAGTAAAAGCGACAAAAACAATTCTTTCATCATCCATTGCAAAGGCTAATTGAGAGAGCGGTATTTGTTGTTCATCAATAATTAATGAATCTTGACCGAGGGGATAGTTTACTTGAGGTATTATTTCACGGGTATCATTAGCGTATTTAGCATAAAAACTTGGCTGAACTAATAACGTTTTCCCCTTAGAGGTATGCAATAGTTTATTCGCTGAAAAAGAATTAACGACATTAACCACTTGCTCTTGATTAAAGTCATCACTTGTAAATAAAGACATTGACAGTGCATTATCACCAACAGCAAAGTGATTGTCTGCTTCAGTGGCGCTGGCTTTTAAATGATAGAAGTCAATGTTACCTGCTTCTGTAATTTCATAAGCCACTTCTTGTAACTCATCAACACCGGTACTCAAAACCTTATCGTTAGCTTTTAAATCAAGAATAATGCTAACTTTAGGCTCTATCTGAGCAGATTCAAAAATAGGTTTTACGACGTAAAGTAAATATAAAAAAATCAGTACTAGGGTAAACAAAACGCTAATACCACCAAGGGTTATTAACCATTTCGCCAATGAATTTTTGACCCCACGGCTTCGATTCGAACTAACAAGAGTTGCCACTTAATTAACCTTATTATCAACAAGCTAAACATTAGCTCATTCAATATAGAGAATATGATAAAAATAACTGTGCGAAGTATAAGTCAGTTATGTGACAATTTTATTACAGCAGAAAATCGATTAGAGAATAAATTGTTTTGGGTATACTAGGAGAATAAAAAAGCAGCTCTATTTGGGAGCTGCTTATTGAAGATTATTAGTAAGCATAGAGCTAGATATTATTGGATTACCTTACTATGATTAAATTTTATTTTAAAAAATTAATATACCAAGGCATTGCTTTGTCTATACCTTGTTGAATTTTAAACTCAGGTTCAAAACCAATTAAGGACTTTGCTTTAGAAATATCAGCCTGTGAATGTCTTACATCGCCCGCTCTGAAATCTTGATACGTTGGCGATTTCTGATAATCAACACCATTAGCTTTTAAGGCTACTTTTAAACTATTAAATAGAGTATTTAAGCTTGTTCTATCACCAAGAGCTACATTATATACTTGATTTTTACCTGCATCATTCGCTGTTGCTGCTAGAATATTAGCTTGCACCGCATTTTCAACAAAACAGAAGTCGCGACTTGTTTCACCATCACCGTTTATAAGTAATTCCTCATTAGCGATCATTGCAGCTGTCCACTTAGGGATTACCGCAGCATATGCTCCGTCTGGATCTTGTCTTTTCCCGAATACATTAAAATAGCGTAAACCAGTACAGTTTAGGCCGTAAGTTTTATGAAAAACATCTGCATAAAGTTCATTAACATATTTAGTTACTGCATAAGGGGATAATGGTTTGCCGATGGCATCTTCAACTTTTGGTAGTGCAGGATGGTCACCATAAGTAGAGCTTGAAGCAGCATAAACAAAACTTTTAACTTGAGTTTCTTTAGCTGCAGTTAGCATAGTTAAAAAACCAGTAATATTTGCTGAGTTTGTTAATAACGGGTCCGCAATTGATCTTGGTACTGAGCCCAGCGCAGCTTGGTGAAGAATGTAATCAACACCATTTTCGTAATGGTTTAACGCGGTTTGACAATCTTCCAATAGGCGAATATCACCTTTAACAAAATAAAAGTTTTGCCATTGTTCAGCCGAAACCTGTGTTTTAACTTCATCAAAGTTGTGCTGATGACCGGTAGCAAAGTTATCTAAACCAACAACTTTCTGGTTTAATAAAAGCAGTGTTTCTAAAAGATTTGAGCCGATAAATCCAGCACAACCAGTGATCATCCACGTTTTAGGTGAATTAATAAGTTCTTGTTTTATTTTTTGAAACTGAGTCATTTTTAATAGTCCTTTCTTTAAAAAGCCCCCTTAACTATAAATACAGTTAAGGGGGCTTATATTTTATCTAAGAAAATTATTGTTAAAAAAACTTATAAGCGAATATCAGCTAAGTCTTTATCTAACATATATTTTAAATCATAAATCACATGATTTTCTTTCATTAACGCTTTAATTTCACCTGCCGATAAAGCCTTAAATTCATTATGCGCTACTGCAAAAATTACCGCGTCGTAGTGGCCCGACTTAGGTGCTGAAATTAATTCTACATTATATTCATGCTTAGCTTCTTCAGAGTTTACCCAAGGATCATAAACATCAACATTAATATCAAATTCAGCTAGTTCAGCTAAAATATCAACAATTTTAGTGTTGCGGACATCTGGGCAGTTCTCTTTGAAGGTCAACCCCATCACGAGAACATTAGCACCATTAACTGGCAACTTTCTTTTCAGCATCGTTTTCACTAACTGAGAAACAACATATTCTCCCATAGAGTCGTTAATACGGCGACCCGCAAGAATAACCTCTGGATTATAACCGATTGCCTGTGCTTTATGAGTCAAATAATAAGGATCTACGCCAATACAGTGACCGCCAACAAGACCAGGTCTAAACGGTAAAAAGTTCCATTTAGTTCCGGCAGCTTTCAATACTTCTTCTGTATCAATATTCAGTTTATTGAAAATAACGGCAAGTTCATTGATCAAAGCTATGTTTAGATCTCGTTGAGTGTTTTCAATAACTTTTGCTGCTTCAGCCACTTGAATGCTTGAGGCTTGATATGTACCGGCAGTAATAATTGATTTATATAAGCAATCAATAAATTCAGCAACTTGCGGTGTTGAGCCCGAAGTTACCTTTAAGATATTAGTTACTCTATGCTCTTTATCACCAGGATTAATACGTTCGGGGCTATAGCCTGCATAAAAATCTTGATTAAAAAACAAACCAGAGTGACGTTCTATTTCAGGTAAACAAACTTCTTCGGTTGCTCCTGGGTATACCGTAGATTCATAAATGACAATATCGCCTTTATCAATCACCTTGGCAAGCATAGCACTAGCCTTTACTAAGGGGGTTAAATCAGGTTGTTTATGATTATCAATAGGCGTTGGTACAGTGACTATATAAATGTTACAACTTTTTAAATCATCAACTTGAGAAGAATACGAAATATATTCAGAATCAGCCAATTCTTCATTTGATACTTCTAACGTAAAGTCATGTCCTTGTTTTAATTCTTCAACACGTTTGGTGTTAATATCAAATCCCAAGGTAGAGTACTTTTTACCAAATTCTACCGCCAGAGGTAAACCAACATAACCTAACCCTATAATGCCTAGTTTCACATTTTCTAATGAGCGTAACATACTTCCATCCATTTATTGTATTACTATTAAGTGTACTGTTAAATTTTTGCAAAGAGAAAACAAAATTAGCATTATCCCTTTAAATACCACTAATAGCGGCGATTGCCACTGCAGAATTGTAGATTATGCCAGTAACACTAGTCCACAATGCCAAGTTATTCATATACTCAGCATCAAGTGGTACAACAATAGTATCACCTGGCTTTAAGTTATCACCGGCATCACTGCTAAACCAGTTACCACTTTCCATCATTTTAATACTACCGTTGGCAGAAATAATATATATTCGATCTTCATCAGCACGCTTTTTACTACCACCACTCTGGGCTAAATAGTCATCTGCTGATAAATTAATGTCGTAAATATGTGATGAAGTTACTTGTACTTGACCAACTACGTTAATTGAGTTTTTCAAGGTAGGGACATACAACACATCACCGCCTTCCAATAGAACATCATAATTTTTATTATTCATTACTCTAGGTAAATCAAGTACTAAACGTCCTACTGGTTGTACATTAGCCATATCGGCTAACATTTGCTGTACTTCGGCATAAGATTGCGAATAGTTTTGATCTGTCATCGACTTAGATGCCATCTCTATACGTAAATCTGCAGTCAACTTTATCAAGTTTTGTTGCTCAATTTCGCGTAATTGCACTCGTGTAAACACAGAGCCTTCTTGATGGGCAAATTTGGTAAAGCCACCAGCCTTAGTTATTAAGTCCGCTAAACTTTCACCACGACGTACGGTATATTTACCAGGAAAAACAAATTCACCTCGAAGCTCAACAACACTATTTTCACTCCATGCTGGCACTTGATGTATGTTCAACCTGTCTTTCGAACTTAGTAAGACATTATCTTTTTCATCACCAGCTAAGGCTGCACTTAAACTGAACATTAGTGATGTTTGTTGTGCCCTATGATTAATCACTTGATTACGAGAAACTTCAGCACGCACTGTATAAGCAGATTCAGTTAAGCCACCTGCTGCAGCAATTAAATCGGACACTCGGGCATTTCTCGCTAAAGGATATATTCCTGGAAACTTCACTTCACCGTCTGCTTCAACTAATTGAATAGGTTGACCCGATTTACCTTGGCGCTTTAATTTTTCAATAATAGGCATTAATAAACGTTGACGAGAGAAAAGTGTTAACTCTTTAAGGTCGAGTTCCTCTTCCAGCTCACCACCACTAAACTGAGCAATAGATTGTTCAACTAATTTAGCTGCAGCGGCTTCTTCAGTATCAAGCTGAGCGACTTGTTCACTATCACCATATTTCAACCAAAATTGTTTTTTCTTATACTTATCTTTAGCTAACTCTTGTTCTTTTTTGGCAAGATTATCTTGAGTAAAAGCCAAAGAATCTAAATTAATTTTACTATCAATTAATTTAATAACGTTGGTAAAAACTAAAATTTTATCATTGCCTTGTAGAACAATATTATCTTTTGAATTTGGCGCTGAGATAGCTTTTGCTATATCAAACTGTAAAATTTCAATGTTACGGGCAATGTCGATTTCACGAACAACAATTGAATAATTAAGATCTGCAGAATGTAATAAATGTGAATCGATATTAGGAAAGATATCGGTAATACGCTGACCTGTTTGCCACTGGTACTTTCCTGGACGAGTTACTGCACCAATTACAGTGATTGATTGCTCAAACATCTCTGCAGCTTTCATGACATAAACGGCATCACCAGAATGTGCTTCTTTTGCCAAGTCACTTGTTTTAGTTAGGTCAATATTAACGACAGTGCGCAAAGAATCTTGATTATAACGTTCAACACGAGTTGTTTTAGCAAAGGCGGTTGGCAAAAGTCCACCTGACATTGCCAAAACATCATTAAAGTTTTCGTTCTGACTCAACTCATAAATAGCTGGACGTCTAACTTCACCTTCAACGCTGATAGTATTACCTTTAGGCGCAATAAAAATAACATCGCCAGATTGTAATAAAACATCACTACGTGAATCACCTTTAATTAATAGATCATATAAATCTAAAGTAGTAACTATCTTACCAGCTCGTTTAAGTTGGATATTACGCAAACTACCAATATCACTAATGCCGCCCGCAGCAAAAATAGCATGGGTAACACTCGATAATGAACTTAAGGTATAAGGTCCTGGTTTATGCGCATCACCTAAAACAAAAACACGCATAGAGCGCAAAGAAGCAATACCAACAACAACATCAACACCAATAACCTTTTCTTTAATGCGTGCCGTTAATAAACGCTTCATTTCATTGAATGATAAACCTGAAACAGTGAAAGGACCATGAGCAGGGAAAATAATTTGCCCCTCACGATTTACTGTTAATTCAAGCTCATCTTTTTCCTTACCAAACACTTGAACTGAGATCTTATCGCCTGGGCCAATGATATAGTCAGCTGGAATAGCAATATCCATCATAGGAGCGAATGTTTGCGGTGAATTAGCAAAAACATCGTATCCAAAAGGTTTAAGTTCATCACTCTCCTCTAGCTTCTCTAGTTCCTCTAATTCTTCTTCAGAAATAGGATTACCTTCAGCATCAAATTGAGTTCCTCGAGGAAAGGTTTCCGTATTCTTTTTATCTTCACTAGAGCCGCTTTTCGATAATTGCCCTTTTATACTATTTAGATCAACCCCCATGCTTTTAGCGAGCGCTTCTTGTTGAGA
>OLHM01000160.1_pt1 | contig 27821 bp, 29 predicted proteins | sample 1609611 | NCBI WGS metagenome assembly OLHM01 (sample SAMN05416891, study PRJEB24817) | seawater metagenome | isolation source: Sea water | place: Canada:Atlantic | collected 2013-11 | reverse complement strand
TTACCAGGCTTCAAATTAAAGAAACCCGTTACAGCAATGTGACGGGTTTTTTGCTGTCTGGGATTTAGTAAATAGCCCATGCCGAACTAAGTAGTGAAACAAAACAGCTCGAAGGCGAGCTCCGGCCAACGATAGTGTAGCATTTGCTATGTGACTTTCTACCGCTGTGGGCACTACGACATCACAAGGCTTCAAATTGTAGAGAGCCCGACTAGAAATAGTCGGCTTTTTTACGTCTGCAGAAAAGTAAAATGTGCGCAATTAACACACTCATAGCAGCTTCATCACGTAGGTCGGGCGAGCGTAGCGACTCCCGACGTCAAAAGCATTAAAAACCTTCGCTCGACAATGAGTGGTAGCATTTGTACTGTGGGTAAATAATACCAATTGGTTTAACATCTGACCTAATATAAAGCGTTAATTATCTGGTCTTGTGGTAAGTATTGAACATGACCTTTAAGCCTTTATATACGCTTTGGGTAGGTTACTGAAGAGAGTAAAAATAGTTAGGCAGAGGTTGATACAGAGGTTTACGCATAGAACTTAAATCTAATGGGCATGAGGTTTTTAAATAATTGTGTTCATGGAGTGCCTATCTAAACTTGCAGTATTAACTACCCTTCATTAATTGTTTTATAGCCAGATAAGCGGTTAGGGGCTGCTTTAATTTCATATGTACTGAGCGTTATTAATTTTTAATCCTAAGATTAACGGAGGCCATATACTTTATATTAGAAAACTATCGACAAGACTTACTGAAAAGCAATTCATGTACTCCTTCAACTAAAGTTTATTTTGTATTCTCTTGGTTCTAACTAACCACCTATATACGCCAATAAAGAACAATGCAGCAGATCCGAAGCCACTTAACACCCAAATGACTTTTAAAATGTTACCGCCAATACTGCCGTCATGTAGAGGGTGCATCCAGTTTTTTATTTTACTAGCCGTACTTTGCTTATCTATATTAAACACGCTCTCTAACTTTCCTGTAAGTGCATTAACCTCTATATAGCTATGTGGAAAGCGATATGAAGGATCGTTTACAGTTTGAAATCTTAATCTGTAAATAGCATTTAAGTTTGATGGTGTTTCAATCCAAGCTAAACGCGCATTCGGTAATGCTTTTTCAGCTATTAATACCGCTTGTGATAAAGGAATATCGGTTTGTTTGCTCGGTTGAATTTGTGTTTTTGGTGGGGAGTTTATATCGCTAACTAGAGCGGTTAATATAGGATCTGTTTGTTTTGGAATAGCGAGCATAACACCTGTAACAGTTAAAGCTAGTAGCGGTATGCAGAAGGTTAAACCAATTAGTTTATGCCAGTCGTATAGCAAACCTATTTTAGAGCTACGAGATTTAAATTTTAGTGCCTTTACCCACTGCCCAGGCTTTGGAAACCAAGCAAAGAATCCAGAGATAAGAAGAACTATTGAGGCTATGCCTATATAGCCAACAACGAGAGTGCCCGTTGCTCCTGTTAGTAATGAAAAATGTAAGTTGTACATCCAAGTTACTAAGTATTTTCCCCAATAGTTTTTACGTATTACTTTATCACTACTGCTAGATAGCCATACCATTAATGGGGCAAAGCCTTGCTCTTTTGTTTCTATTGGATTGTAGTATCGCGCGGGAATTACTGAGTTTATACCTGTGTTTTCTAATCGCCATGGCCCTTGCTTTGAAGGGAAATTGGCTCTTAGCGTATTATACGCTTGCTCCCAATTAGGCGTTTTTATGTTTGTAGTAGCGTCATTTGTTGGATTTAGCAGTAAGTCTATTTGCGGATAGTAAACTAATACGGAGCCAGAAAGGCTAATAATAGTAAGTAAAACACCTACTGATAGGCCTAAGTATAAATGTAACCGCCTGAATGTTTTTCGCCATGAAAGCTTTAGTGTCATTAATTAAATAGCCGTAATGAGTAATGCAGGTTTATTGGGCATTAAGGAATGATTAATTACGCGGTATATTATATGGTTTTTGATATGAGTTGTGCGGCATTTTGTCGCACTTATTAAATTAGGTATTTAGAAAGTAAAACGCCAGCCCTTGGCTGGCGTTAAAATACAAGCTTGAAGCTTATTTAAGCTTTAGGTCCTGCATTTTTTATATCGTCTGATACGTCATACTTAGCAAAGTTTTCAGTGAAGTCTGCGGCAAGTTTTGCTGCATATTCATTGTACTTAGCTTTATCTTCCCACGTGTTAATAGGATTAAGTAAGTTAGTATCTACACCTGGAACTGCTACCGGTACATCTAGGTTTAAAACATCAATGTGCTGAGTTTCAACACCCGCTAATTTACCCGATACGATTGCATCAATTACTGCACGAGTAGTCGGAATATCAAAACGTTTACCTGTGCCGTAAGGGCCGCCAGTCCAACCTGTATTCACAAGGTACACCTTAGCGCCAAACTCGCGTACACGCTTCATAAGAAGCTCAGCGTAAACACCAGCAGGGCGTGGGAAGAATGGTGCGCCAAAACATGTCGAAAATGTTGATTCAATATCGCTAGTTGAACCAATCTCAGTAGAACCAACTTTTGCTGTGTATCCACTTAAAAAGTGAAAAGCAGCAGCTTCTTCGCTAAGAACAGATACCGGTGGTAATACACCGCTTACATCACAAGTTAAAAATACAACAGCTTTTGGTTCGCCTGCGCGATTTTCAACTTTACGTTTTTCAACATGTTCAAGTGGATATGCTGCACGGCTATTTTGAGTCAGGCTAGTGTCGTTAAAATCTGGAACGCCTTTTTCATCTAACACTACATTTTCTAAAATAGTGCCAAAGCGGATAGCATTCCAAATTACAGGTTCATTCTTTTGTGACAGGTCGATACATTTTGCATAACAACCGCCTTCAATATTAAACACGCTTCCAGGTGCCCAGCCGTGTTCGTCATCACCAATTAAAAAGCGAGTAGGATCTGCTGAAAGAGTTGTTTTGCCCGTACCAGATAAACCGAAGAATAATGCTGTATCGCCTGCTTCACCAACGTTAGCAGAACAGTGCATTGGTAATACACCTTTTGCTGGTAGTAGGAAGTTTTGTACAGAAAACATCGATTTTTTCATTTCACCGGCGTAGCGCATACCTGCTAGTAATACTTTACGCTGTGCAAAGTTAATAATAACGGTGCCATCGCTATTTGTGCCATCACGTTCCGGCTCGCATACAAACGAAGGAACGTTCATTACTTGCCATTGTGGTAAGTTTGAGGCGTTATAGTTTTGTGGTTCGATAAACATGTTTTTGGCAAAAATATGGTGCCACGCTGTTTCTGTAGTTACGACTACAGGTAGATAATGCTCAGGGTCAGCGCCAACTTCTAGGTGAGAGGTGAAGTGGTCATTACTTTGAACATGTGCTTCTACGCGAGCCCATAATGCGTCAAATTTTTCTGCATCAAATGGGCGGTTAACGTTGCCCCATTGAATGTCATCTTGAGTTGTCGCTTCTTGAACAATAAAACGATCTTTTGGTGAACGGCCAGTTCGTTTTCCTGTAATTGCAACAAAAGCACCATTTGCGGCTAAAGTACCTTCGCCACGGCGGATCGCATGCTCGACAAGTTCAGCTGCGGTTAAATCGACAAAACGTGTAGCGCTTGTAATCATGTTTATACCTAACTATGTGTGAGAGTTTGAACGGGATAGCTCTGGGTGAATAGTGCCCTTTAGCTGTAATGATAGTAACAGAAGGTTTTGAGATATTCGAGCCTGTAAAGCCTCTAAAAACACATATATTTGCAAAAAAACATGAATAATTTCAATGATACCGGTGTCATTGAAAAGTCACTTTTTATGACACCGGTATCATCTTTTTATAATATAAAACCGCATATTTTGCGGCTTTATACAGTCGGATTAGCTGAGATGAGGTTTTTAATTAAAAATGCTTTTAATGTCTTGCTCATTAAAGGCATATTCTTTTAAGCAGTAATGGCAGTTAATATTAACGCTGCCGTTTTTTGCGACATCATCGAGCAGTTCTTGTTGTCCTACATTAACTAATGCGGTGATTGTTTTATCACGACTACAGCCACATTTGAAACGTATACTTTGCGGTTCAAAAACGCGTGGGTTATCTTCATGATACAAACGAGTTAAAATTGTATTTGCATCAAGGTTTAATAACTCTTCATCTTTTATCGTATTACTAAGTGCTTCTAAGTGGGCAAAATCTTCAATCGACTTTTGTTTATCAACAGGCAGTACCTGTAAAAATAAACCACATGCTTTGGCGCTGCCTTCGGTTGTATTAGTCGCAAACCATAAACGAGTTTTTAATTGCTCTGATTGCTCAAAGTAACTTTCAATACATTCGCTTAGCGTGTCGTGTTCTAAAGGGACTATGCCTTGGTAGCGTTCACCTTTGTCTGGGGTAATAGTAATAACCATATAGCCATTGCCGATTAATTCTTTGACGGTACTGCCAGTCAACTCACTTTGTAGACGAGCAATACCACGCATATTTTGTTTATCGTCACCATTTATTACTGCATATTTAACGGGTCCGTCGCCTTGAAGTTGCACGGCTATCTCGCCTTCAAATTTTAATGTAGCTGTCAGTAAGCAAGTGGCAACTAATAGCTCACCTAGTAATGCTTTTACAGGCGCGGGGTAATTATGGTTGGCAATCATTTCATTGTAGGCACTCTCGATTTGAACGAGTTCGCCACGAACATCTAGTTCGTTGAATAAATAACGGTGAAGTAAATCTTGTTGCATGAGCGGCTATACCTAACTTAATTTCATTTTTAAAAGTTCGCGTCTTTGCTTTTTATCGGGTTTTTTATCCGGATGAGGCGCAAAAAAACTGTTATTTTTACGTGCGATGCTGTTTTCTTCGCGTTTAGCAATACTGGCATCAGATTCTTGGTACAAGGTCTGAGCAATGGGGGCGCTTTGTCGTTTTTCAAGCACTTTGATGATAGTCACTATCTTTTCATCTACACCTTGAGCGAGTTTCACTACCGCACCAACCTCGACTATTTTGCTCGCCTTTGTTCGTTGTCCATTATAATGCACTTTACCACCTTGTACCATTTCCCTTGCTATAGCACGTGTTTTATAAAAGCGGGCTGCCCACAACCATTTATCTAATCGAACTTTTAGATTATCTATGAGGTCAGAGTCTTTATTACTATTGCTTTTTTTACTCATAACGTATTTGTACCTGCAGTAATTTATTATCTAAAATTTACCACGAAATCTATCTAGGATGAAGGTATTACAGTGGGTGTTGCTTTTTTGTTCAAGTAAATAGAAGTTATTCATTCTGTTTACAAAGTTTAATATTAGTGTGCTTGTTGAATGAAAAATGAAAGGGTACTATGGGGACGCGCTTACGCAGTAAATTAAAAAAGAACACTATTTATGGAACAGCAAATTCAACGACTAAAACACATTTTAACTCGATTGCCGCATGCTAAATTAAGTGCATTAGTCACGCTGTTAGTTGTTGTTTACCTTGCATTTTTGTTATCAAAACTGGTTTGGCTATTATGGCCTAAACCTCGAATAACTTTACTTACCCCCACTCAGTTTACAGCACAGTCATCGGGAACAAGTAATAATTCTGCGCAACGTATTGTTGAACAGTTTTTGTTTGGTAAAAAAACGGTAACAAACAGCGCTAATACTGCAAAACAATCACAAGTTATTAATAATGCCCCTGAAACACGTTTAAGTATTAACTTAACAGGCATAGTGGCTGTAAGTAATGATGATAAAGCAGGCGTTGCAATTATTGAATCACAGGGCAAGCAGGTTAGTTACCTGGTAGATGAAGTTGTATCTGGGACGCGCGCAAAAGTAGCGCAAATACTTCCTGACCGTGTCATTTTAAGTGTAAATGCTCGGTTTGAAACGCTAATGCTTGATGGACTCGATTTTACCAAAACAGTCTCTATGCCGGTGCTCGCTGCAAAAGATGAGCAAGAAATGGGGCCGCAACGATTAGATGATAGTGAAGAACAAATAAATGCGACTGCAGACCCAGAAGTAAAAGAAGCCATTATAGAAACACGCGAAGAATTATTAGAAGAACCCGGTAAGCTTTTTGATTACATACGTGTATCTCAAGCAACGAGTGAAGGCGAACTCATTGGTTACCGCTTAAGTCCGGGAAAAGAACCCGCACTATTTAAGCAAATGGGATTAAAAAATAACGATTTAGCTGTTTCTATCAACGGCTATCAATTAACGGATTTAAAACAGGCTATGTCAGCCATAAACGAGCTGCGCAATAGCACCGATGCTACTATCACCATTGAGCGTGATGGTGAGCAAATAGATGTGCAATTTAGCCTGCAATAACTTAGCTTTGGAGTTTTAACATAATGGTTCAGGTGCTACACCTCACAAAAATTAAAAAAGGGTTAGCTAAGTACGCAGCACTTTTTTTGGCGGCAAGTATTTCTTTGTCTGTTTCTGCAGTTGAATATGCAGCAAACTTTAAGGGTACTGATATCAACGAGTTCATTAATATTGTTGGTAAAAACCTTAATAAAACGGTGATTATAGATCCCAACGTGCGTGGTAAAGTGAATGTACGTAGCTATGAGTTAATGGATGAAGATCTTTACTATCAATTCTTTTTAAATGTATTAGAAGTTTACGGCTACTCAGCTGTTGAAATGGATAATGGCATTATTAAAGTAGAAAAAAGTTCTGATGCTAAAAAATCGAATGTGCCACTAATTACTGAAAACAGTTCTGCATCGGGCGATATGATGATCACCCGTGTGGTGCGCGTAAAAAATGTAAGCGTGCAAGAACTAGGACCATTAGTTCGTCAATTTAGCGATCAAAAAGATGGTGGCCATGTTGCTAACTTTAATGCTGCAAACGTAATGATGTTGACTGGCCATGCTGCATCAGTAAACCGCTTAGTGGAAATTATTCGTTCAGTTGACCAAGCCGGTGATAAGCGTGTTGATATTGTAAAGCTTAAATACGCAACGGCTGATGATGTTGTTTCTGTAGTAGAAAATATTTATAAAGATAGTGGCAAAGGAAGCGTACCAGAATTTTTGATTCCTAAAGTCGTAGCCGACGGCCGTACCAATAGCGTAATTGTAAGTGGTGAAGGGCAAGCCCGCACACGTGCAATCGAGCTAATTAAGCGTCTTGATGGTGAGCTTGAAAGCCAAGGCAACACTAAGGTGTTTTATTTAAACTATGCCAAATCGGAGGACTTAGTTAAGGTTCTTCAGGGTGTAAGTAAGTCGTTAACCGAGGAAGCTCAAGGTAGCGCAACTAAAACGCGTTCGCGTAGTAACAACGAAACCAGCATTGAGGCACACCCAGAGTCAAACTCACTAATAATTACTGCACAGCCAGATACTATGCGTTCATTAGAATCAGTTATTGAGCGATTAGATATTCGTCGCGCACAAGTATTAGTTGAAGCAATAATTATTGAAGTAATGGAAGGTGATGGCGTTAATTTAGGCTTGCAGTGGATTTCAGAGCAAGGTGGCATGCTGCAGTTTAATAATGGCACAACGGTACCTGTTGGGTCGTTAGCTGTTGCAGCAGAGCAAGCTGCAGATCAAACAGTAACTAAAACAATTATAGGTACAGAGTCTGGCACGGTTACACCTTACACAGAAACGACAGAAGGTGACTACGGGCCGCTTGCATCATTACTTAGTGGTATTAATGGCTTGGCACTGGGCGTTATAAAAAACGACTGGGGCGCAATTATTCAGGCTGTAGCAACCGACACTAACTCAAATATTTTGGCAACGCCTTCAATTACCACCATGGATAACGAAGAAGCCTCTATTTTAGTGGGTCAAGAAGTACCTATTATTACCGGATCTCAAACAGGCACTAACAATAGCAACCCATTTCAAACGGTTGAGCGTCAAGAAGTGGGTATTAAACTTATTGTAACGCCACAAATTAACGATGGCTCAGCGGTACAGCTAACCATTGAGCAAGAGGTATCGAGTGTAAGTGGTGCAACTGCGGTTGATATTTCAGTGAACAAACGCGCTATTAAGACAACGGTTATTGCCGATGATGGCGGTATGGTTGTTTTAGGTGGCTTAATAGACGAAGACGTTCAAGAAAGTGTGTCTAAAGTTCCATTATTAGGTGATATTCCTGTTTTAGGGCACCTATTTAGGTCAACAAACACGACTCGCCGTAAGCGTAACTTAATTGTATTTATCCGCCCAACGATCATCCGTGATGGGGTGAGCATGAATAAGTTAAGTTTTAACAAGTATAACTTTATTCGTGGTGAGCAAACTAAGCAGCAAGAAGATGGTATTGATTTAATGCCAATGACCGATACCCCTGTATTGCCTGAGTGGAATGATGAGCTAGTGCTTCCGCCAACTTATGAAGAGCATTTACGTAAACAAAATGCACAAGAGCGTAAAGATGACTAATGCGATACAAGAGATAAACCAAGACGTGGTTCATCCTAATACGCATAGTGCAGATGAGCCCTTAGCTGATGACGTACTCGTTGAGTTACCAGCAAAACGTTTACCATTTTCGTACGCGCGACGTGCGGGTGTTTTGCTCAGTGAATATCAAGGCCAAACTACCGTGTACTTTCGTGGTGAGCTTGATTTAGATGTATTACTTGAAGTGCGCCGAATCGCAGGTCATGGCTTTAAATTAGAGCAGCTTGATGATGACAAGTTTGAATTGTTACTAGAGTCATCTTACCAACGTGATAGCTCTGAAACGCAGCAAATGATGGAAGATATTGGCAACGAAGTTGATCTGTTTTCTTTAGCTGATGAGCTCCCGCAAACTGAAGATTTATTAGCTGGTGATGACGATGCGCCCATTATAAAACTCATTAATGCCATGCTTAGCGAGGCCATTAAAGAGGGGGCGTCAGATATTCATATTGAAACGTTCGAGCAAGAACTTGTGATTCGTTTCAGGGTTGATGGAGTTTTAAAAGAAGTACTAAAGCCAAATCGGAAACTTGCCTCATTGCTTGTATCGCGTATTAAGGTAATGGCAAAACTCGATATAGCTGAAAAGCGTATTCCGCAAGATGGTCGTATTAGCTTGCGTATTGCAGGACGTGCAGTAGATGTGCGTGTATCAACCATGCCGTCGAGCTTTGGTGAGCGAGTAGTATTACGTTTACTTGATAAGAACAATGCTCGCCTAAACCTAGAAGATTTAGGTATGACTCCAAAAAACCGTGAGTTGTTTGCTGACTTAATTAGTAAGCCGCACGGGATTATTTTGGTAACAGGACCAACGGGTTCTGGTAAAAGTACCACCTTGTATGCAGGTATGAGCCAAATAAATTCTCGCGATCGTAATATTCTGACTGTAGAAGATCCTATTGAATATGAGATCCCAGGTATTGGTCAAACGCAAGTAAATACAAAAGTAGATATGACGTTTGCAAGAGGGTTGCGTGCTATTTTACGTCAAGATCCCGATGTTGTAATGGTAGGTGAAATACGTGATCTTGAAACTGCCCAAATAGGGGTTCAAGCATCACTTACTGGTCACTTAGTTATGTCTACACTGCATACAAATACGGCGTCTGGTGCTATTACTCGAATGGAAGACATGGGCGTTGAACCGTTTTTGCTTTCTTCATCGTTATTAGGTGTTTTATCTCAGCGCTTAGTGCGTACGTTGTGCAACAGCTGTAAAGAAGGGCATGTGGCAGACGAACGTGAATGTCAGCTTTTAGGTGTACCATTTGAGAGCAAGCCAACGATTTACCGTGCAATAGGCTGTGAAGAATGTAACTTTAATGGTTACAAAGGTCGTACTGGTATACACGAGTTACTTGTTGTAGATGAAACAATACGAGAAATGATCCACAACGGTAAAGGCGAGCAAAGTGTAGAAAAATACATTCGCACTCATAGCCCAAGTATTCGCCAAGATGGTTGCAGCCGTGTGCTTGCAGGAAAAACCACGCTTGAAGAAGTGCTGCGTGTTACCCGTGAGGAAGGCTAATAATGGCTGCGTTTGAATATCGGGCATTAGATGGCCGCGGCAAAGAAAAAAAAGGTATTTTAGAGGCCGATACCGCCAAGCAAGTTCGTCAGCTTCTGCGCGATAAAAGCTTAACCCCTTTAGAGGTTGTGCCTGCGGCTCAGAGTGATAAACAGGTAAAGGGTGAGAAAGCACCTTTATTTGGTAGCCTTTTTAAACCAAGTATTTCTACATCTGAGCTCGCGCTCATCACACGCCAGTTAGCAACGTTAATTCAGTCAGCATTACCAGTTGAAGGTGCGGTAATGGCGGTGGCTGAGCAGTGTGAAAAACCACGTTTAAAACGTATGTTAATGTCGGTTCGTTCAAAAGTTGTTGAAGGCTATACCCTTGCTGATGGTATGAGTGAGTTTCCCCATGTGTTTGACGACTTATATCGTTCAATGGTGGCTGCGGGTGAAAAGTCAGGGCATCTTGACCAAGTACTTAATCGCTTAGCCGATTACACCGAGCAGCGTCAGCATATGCGTAGTCAAATAACACAGGCTATGGTTTACCCAACTATTCTAGTTATTTTTGCTATTGGTATAGTGTCGGTTTTATTAGGTACAGTTGTTCCTAAAATACTAAAAACCTTTGAAAAAACTAAACAAGTATTACCTTGGACCACCGAGTGGGTAATGGCTGGGAGTCATTTTGTACAAAATTACTGGTTTATTAGCCTACTAGCCATCACCGGCATTGCGATTGGCATTAAGTACGCATTAAAAAAACCACAAGTGCGCTTTTGGTGGGACGACCGTGTGCTGCACATGCCGGGTATTGGTAAGGTGGCTCGTGGTATTAATACCGCTCGCTTTGCTCGTACATTAAGTATTTTATCTTCAAGCTCTGTGCCACTACTTGAAGGAATGCGGATTTCTGGCGATGTACTCGTAAACGAAAAAATCAAGAAGTCGGTAGCCGACGCAGCTGACAGAGTAAGCGAAGGTGCAAGCCTTAGAGCGGCCTTACAGCAAACTAAATTATTCCCGCCGATGATGCTACATATGATCGCCAGTGGTGAAAAATCAGGTGAGCTAGAGCAAATGCTAGAGCGTGCAGCGAATAACCAGGACCGTGAATTTGAAAGCATGGTTAACGTATCGCTTAAGTTATTAGAGCCTGCAATGATTGCATCTATGGCTGTTATCGTTTTATTTATAGTTATGGCCATTTTGCAGCCTATTATGGCAATGAACAAAGCCGTTGGGCTCTAAATTTAAATAGTTTTTATATATTAATGGTTTTACCTAAACCATTTTTGCTTAGTGTTTTTAGAATAATGAGGTAATTACGTGAACAAACAATCAGGTTTTTCTTTACTAGAAGTAATGGTGGTACTGGTTATCATCGGGATGATTATGTCTATTGTTGCGCCAAATATTATGGGCCAACAAGAAGAGGCCGCTATTGATAAAGCGCATTTAGATATTCAGCAGCTTGAAGATGCGATGAGCTTATATAAGCTTAAAAATAAAAGTTACCCAAGCACAGAGCAAGGTCTTGAAGCGTTAGTGACTAAAACGTCTATTGAGCCTGTTCCAAAACGTTTTCCTGATGGCGGCTTTATCAGCGAATTACCAGAAGATCCATGGGGTAATACATACTTATTAATAAGCCCAGGTGAAATTGGTAAATTTGATATTTTCTCTATGGGACCAGACGGTGAAGTCGGTACCGACGACGACATTGGTAACTGGGATGAAGAAAAGCAGTAATGAGTCAGTCTACTGAGCTTAACCTAAATGTACTTTTTGAAGACTTACTATGAACGTAGGTCTTCAATCAATACACAAGAAAAAGGGCTTTAGCTTAATCGAGATTTTAGTTGTATTAGTGGTTATCGCTTTTGCAACAAAAATGGTGGTATACAGCTTAGACGGCGGCGCCGAAGATGAGTTAGATGCTCAAGCGCTTAGGTTGCATACCACCATTAATATGGCGTCAGAATTTGCAATTTTAAATCAGGTAGAGCTTGGCTTACTCGTTGAAAAAAATACCCTAGAATACTTGGTATTTGATGGGGAAAAATGGGCAACCTTTGACAGAGAAGAGTTATTTAAACCCATAGAGTTGGAGCCACGCCTAAAGCTTACCCTCAACTTAGAAGACCTTGCATGGGCTCAAGATAATCTACTTGAACAGTCTAATTGGCGAGAGCTTATGAGTGGTGGTGAAGACGATAGCTTACTCGAACTTAAAAAGCTTAAAATACCTCAAGTACTTATTTTATCGTCGGGCGAAGTAAGCGCATTTCAGTTAATTCTTGAGCTAAAAGATCAAAGTGACCCTGTTTACTTTATTGAGGGTGAATTTACAGCACCAGTAAATTTAAGAAGAGAGCCAGAGTAATGACATTAAGTAAAGGCTTTACCTTGTTAGAAGTACTTGTTGCTTTGAGTATTTGTGCAATGGCGGGTATTGCAGCAATGCAAGCCACAGGCGAGCATATTCATCACTTAACAACAATTGAAGAACAAACATATGCCTCCTGGGTTGCTGAAAATGTCATTATTGAACAACGGGTAAAAGGCGAGCAATGGCAAGGTAAAAATAACTTACGTGGTAGTGAGGTTATGGGTGGTGTTGAATGGTTTTGGCAGCAAGAGGTTGTGCCCACTGCAGATAAAAGCTTTGTTAAATTAACCATAAATGTATTTATCGATGAAAAGTACGAACAGTCAGTCTATGAGCTTTCAACGTATTTAAATAAAGGTAAAAAGTAAGTGAAGCAGCGCGGATTTACATTGCTTGAAGTAATGGTTGCGTTGGGGATTTTAGCTTTTGTTGTTATTTCTACGCACCAAATACTAGATAGCACAACTAAAGCAAAAGACGCATCGGACGAAAAAATAGCGGAACTTAATGGTTTACAAACAACGTTTAGACTTATGGACCAAGACTTTAGCCAAATGACTAAACGTGCAGTTAGAAACGAGTCTGGTGACGTACAAGAATATTATTTATTAGCAGGGCGTTATGTGCTTGAAAGCCAATATGACGGCATTGCATTTGTAAGAGACGGTTGGATAAACCCAATAAATTTATTACCTAGGTCAGAGCTGCAGGCTGTTGGATATAGGGTCATAGATGATAATCTTGAGCGTGTGTATCGCGTGTACGTTGATCAGCTTGATAATATGGAGCCACGTGTACAGCAGGTATTAGAAAACGTCGAAGAGCTTAAGTTTGAATTTTTAGACAGTGATAATAAGTGGCAAGAACAATGGGAAGTAAAAGCATTGCCTAAAGCGGTTGCGGTTACTTTACAACAAATAGAGGCCGAACCTATTCGCCGTGTATTTTTAGTTCCTGGGCAAGGAAGTAAAAGTAATGGGTAGGCAGTCTTCGCGCGGAGCAGCGCTGGTTATTGTGTTATTTATTGTTGCATTAGCTGCTATTTTAGCCGTAGAAATGAGTGCTAATTTAATGGTGCAAGTGCAAAAAAGTACTAATTTACAAGGTCACCAACAAGCAAAATGGTATGCTTACGGTGCTGAAGAGTTGGCTATTAAAGGACTCATTCAAAGCAAGAAAGATGACCCAGATAAAACAACGCTTGATCAAGTATGGGCAACACAAGGTAACGCAGCATACCCAGTTGATAACGGCACATTAAGTGGTTCAATTACTGACTTGCAATCATGTTTAAATTTAAACGCTATAGCAATTGAACCCGATACAAATAGCGCTGATAAAACAAACCCTGCACACAAAGCACTGTTTGCCTTACTTGAAAATATAGAAGATTTACCAGCGGATGAATCGGAAGAAGCAATGGCTGATAGCGTGTTCGACTGGCTGGATGAAAATAGCATAACCTATCGCTCAGGTGCTGAAGAGGGAGAGTACTTATCTCGTAAATTTCCGTATATGACTGCTAATAGTTTATTTGCATCTCCATCGGAACTTCGCTTGGTAAAAGGCTTTAACCCGCTAGTAATGGAAAAAGTACTGCCTTATGTGTGTGTTATTCCGGGGAGCACTCAGCTTTTAATTAACATTAATACAATAGCACCAGAACAGGCTTTACTACTAAGCGCGCTGATGGATAATTTAAGTTTGTCGGCTGCAGAGGCTGTTATTGCTGCAAGGCCACAAACAGGTTTTGATTCTTTAGAAGAATTTTTTGAACAGGTACAGCAACAAGGCGGTACAAACACTGAATCAGTGAAAGACTTATTTAGTATTAAAAGCGAATATTTTAAATTACAAACGCAGGCAAACTTTGTAGATCTGCGTTTTTCGATGACCACCTTACTGCACGCCAAAGACGGCGAAGTAACGATACTGGCGCGAAAATTTGGAGGCGTACAGTGACAGAAATATTGTTGATCCGTACGGGTCAAACCCAACAAGAACGATTAAATTGGCTTGTATATTCACCACAAGAACAAGAAATAATAGCCAGTGGTGAGCTATCAAGCGCAGGCAATTTGAATGAATTAAGTGAAAAAGCAGCCAACAGGGAAGTGGTTGTTTTATTGCCGAGCGATCAAGTGCAATTAAAAACGGTAACACTACCCACAAAGTGGAATCGCAAATTAGAGCAAGCACTCCCTTACATGCTTGAAGAAGATATAGCCTGCGATGTAGACGATTTGTATATAGCTATAGGCGAAGCAACTATGGTTGGTGAGCAGCATGCTATTCAGGTTGCTATGACTGACCGCGAATGGTTTGAGCAATGGCTCGCGTTGTTTGTTGAACATGAGCTGCCTGTTTATAAAATATTACCTGATGCACTGTTGTTACCCTCTGTAGGTGAGGGAGAGGCTAGTGCTATAGAGCTCAATCAGCAGTGGCTGTTTAAGCAAGGGGCATGGCATATTAGTGCGGTTGAATTAAGCTGGTTGTCAGGTTACTTGACTGCGTTAGGTAACCCTGAGGTTAAACACTTTAGCCCAGCGGAAGACTTCCCAGAGGGGGCTAATTTACAAGCGCAAACAAGTCAGTACGATCTCCCGTTAGCTTTATTTGCTAAGCAATTAAATAACGTTAAATTCAACCTTCGCCAAGGTGTTTACCAGCTTAAAAAGAAAAGCGCGCTCTGGTGGGGTTACTGGAAAGGCGCGGCAATTTTTACAGCCGTCGCATTGGGCTCTACTTTAGTTATAAAGGCAATTGAGTTGCAACAGCTTAATTCTCAGGTCGATATAGTAAAAAACCAAGTAGTTGAGCGATACCAGACAGCATTCCCCGGATCTAAAGTGCATCCTAATTTGATAAAAAATCAGATTAAAGGCGCATTAGATAGAATAGAAGGCTCTGATGAATCCGGTTTTTTAGAGCTGACGACTAATTTGGTTGATGTATTTTCACAAGTGAATGAGTTCACACCAGAAACGTTACGTTACGACAAACGAAGAAACGAGTTACGTATTCGCGCCCGTGCTAAAGACTTTCAAACCTTTGGTAAAGTAAAAACCATACTTGAAAAGCAAGGCTTAACGGTAGAGCAAGGGTCTTTAAATAACGATGGTGATTTTGTGGTAGGTGAGATTAAATTGCGAGGTGCTGCATGAAAGCACAAGCGATAAAATACTGGCGTTCTTTAAAAGAACAAGAGCAGCAACTTATTATGGTTGCTGGTGGTATATTTGTTATTTTTATTCTTGTGATGGGGATATTCAGGCCGTTAAATAACGCCATAACAAAAGCGGAACAATCGAAAATTAAGCAACAGGCTTTGCTCGTGTGGGTTGACGAAAGCATAGTAAAGCTAAAAGCAGCGGGTAATACGCGTGTTGCGAGTAGTCAAAATCTAAGCCAAGTGGTTAACTCTACCCGCAGTCGCTATCAAATCAATATTAGTAAAATGCAGCCTAGTGATGGTTCGCTGCGTTTAACGCTCGACTCAGTAGAGTTTAATAAACTAGTAGAATGGCTCGATGAATTAGTGAATCAGCATGGTTTAAAAATCGAAAACTTAGATTTAAGTCGCGACGATAAATCGGGTTATGTAAGAGTAAGCCGTTTGGTATTAGAGAATTAATAAATGAAAAAAATAATTACACTATCGGCTGTTTTTTTAATTAGTTTTATTGTGTTTTGTATTATTAAATTACCCGCTGCTATCGCGCTTGATTTAGCAAAACCTCATTTTCCTAAGCAGTTAGAAGTAGGGCAGGCGGTAGGCACTGTATGGCAAGGCCAATTAATGCAAGTTCGTTTTGATGGCGAGCAGTTAAACAATGTGCGCTGGGATATCGCCGGTTGGGCATTATTTACTGGCAATTTAAATACTAATATAAAGTTTGGAAATGCTCGCGAACGCACTGATATATCGGGATATGCAACCGTCAGTTATGGATTGTTTAATCATACTTTAAAAGTAACAGATGGTTTAGTTCGCTCAACGGTAGAGCGAGCTATGCAACGAGTTCAGTTACCGTTGCCTGTTACAGCAAAGGGGCGTGTAATACTTGAGCTAGATGAATACACCTCAGGTGCTCCTTACTGTGAATCATTAAAGGGTGAAATAGCGAGCCCAAATATCGACGTGCAAGGCTTAAATGGTTGGTTTAATATAGGACCTCTGGCTGGCAAGTTAAGCTGTAAGTCGGGCGATGTGGCAATATTAATCGACCCTGATAACACCCTCGGGCTTGAAGCCGATGCCACTCTTAAAGCTAACTTTGACTTTAGCGTGGCAGGGTATGTAAAACCAGATGCTAGCTTACCAAAAGATGTTCACGATGCGGTTAAGTTTTTAGGCCGACCAGATAGCCAAGGCCGTTACCCGCTCAATTTTTAATTGTTTTGATATAAAGAGTTTTAATGCAACTACCGCAATTTACTGAGCTGCATGCTAAGCAGCTCAGCACATTTCTAAATACCCAACCTCAAGCTATGACCTTTGAACAAAGCAAAGGTTATTTGTTTGGTGTTATATGTTCACCCGACCCTCTTGATGTGCACGAATGGGTTGATGTGATACTCAATAATTCAGCAAACGAATTAGATGAAGAAACGCTATTTTTATTTATGGCGTTTTACCATCAAATAAGTGAACAGGTGTTTGAAGTAGGGTATAAACTGCCACTACAGTACGACAGTGCATTTTGCTCGCAGTGGAGCCAAGGCTTTTTAACAGCAAGTAATGCTTACACGCAAAAGCTATTAGCAGCAACGAAGTTAGATGCACAGTACAAAGAGGCCTTAGAAACCGCACAAGCAACCCTCAGCTTTTTTGCATTAGATACACAGCTTATCTCTCAAATAGCATCACAAAATTCAATGAATACATTGCAGTTGTGTGAGCAACAATATGACCTTATGGGGGATTTTGCACTTGGTTTTGCAGAGCTAGTAGAAATAGTGGCGCTCAATAGTGGTTTGTATAACGATGATGGCTGGGACGAGTAGTTAGCGTTAAACTTTTTAATAATGGCGCTTTAATTAATATCAAGCGCCAAGGTCTAAAATAATATCTGTGCAGCCTTGCTTGCACTTCACCACGCCTTTTCCCACTTCGCAGGTGGCTAAATCGAGTGTGAGTACCGTATTACATTTTTCGCATTTTAGCGTTTTACCTTGTGCTAACTGTTTAAGCATATTACGTTGCTTGTGAAACGAATCACTGGTTTTTTTGTTTAAATTAGAAAAGTCCATTATTTAGCCCGTTTTTGCTCGAGTGATTCAGACACTATTTTACACACTTTATTTAAGCGTTCAGCGTAGAAGTAAAGGTTTAAGTCGCGTTCACGACAGTAGCGCAAATTAAATAGCTGAACTGCGTCATCAGTGGTGAATGTTTTTTCTACGTATTCTTTTTCTGAGCTTGAAAGTGTTAGCTCATGACTAATTCTGTTTTTTGCTAAATTAGCAGCAGGGCTTCTATTTACTTTACTTGCATCACTTAAAAAGCCAATACCTTCGCCTAATAGCTTTTCGCGTGGTTCTTTTACAAGTGGATGATCAATGGTAAAAAACGCAAGGATCACAATTATCAAAATAATAAACTTCTTCATGGATACGTAAACCTTGATCTAAATAGGGTTGAATTATCAAGCAGTGTAATAAACTGCCTTTTAAAAGCAAGTAACTGAGATGAATAAATTAGTTGTAATCTATACCAGTAATTTTAGCCAATATTGATATAATAACTAACAAAAGTTAGATATTTCTGAAATATCTGAAAGTATTTAATTTATGATTCATTAAACAAGTCTTACTTAGCAAGTTACTTGCTACACTATGAGTATAGAGCATTTGATTAGTGCTCAGCTTTTATTTTCCAAGCGGTGTTGAGGAACTTCGATGGACAAACAGATTAAAGTAAAAAACATTCCTGTTGAGGTAAAAATTCAAAAGCCGGATTTAAGCCGTCAAGATGATAGATTTAACCCCCGTAACCGCATTTATGTGAGAGCCGTAAAAGGTCTTCACCAATTACTAAGACAGCGCATTGGTTTTTTAGGCATGCTCGCATTTATGGTTTTGCCATGGATAAACTTTAACGGCCAGCAAGCCGTGCTATTTGATTTAATAGCACAAAAATACAATATTTTTGGCCTTACTTTATGGCCTCAAGACTTCACCATACTGGCGTTTATATTCATGCTGGCGGCTTTTGCGCTGTTTTTGGTAACTACATTTTATGGACGAGTCTGGTGCGGATATACTTGTCCTCAAACGGTATGGACATTCATTTTTATCTGGTTTGAAGAAAAACTTGAAGGCACAGCAAATCAACGTAAAAAGCTCGATCAACGGCCTATGGACTTTGACAAGTTCTGGCGAAAAACAGCTAAGCATTCCAGCTGGGTGTTGTTTTCTTTGTATACTTCTATTTCGTTTGTTGGTTACTTCACACCGATAAGAGAGCTACTCCCTGATTTTATAACCTTTAATGTTGGCGGTTATGCACTAGTGAGCATTTTAGTATTTGCTGTGTGTACATATGGCAACGCAGGCTGGATGCGTGAAATTATGTGTTTGCATATCTGTCCCTACTCACGTTTTCAGTCGGCAATGTTTGACAAAGATACCTACACAGTAACCTATGATGAAAGCCGAGGTGAAAGCCGGGGCCCTCGCTCACGTAAGGTTGCCCACGCTGATTTAGAAATAGGTGACTGTATTGACTGTAACCTATGTGTACAAGTCTGCCCAACAGGCATTGATATAAGAAACGGTTTGCAGGCTGAGTGTATAAATTGTGGTGCGTGTATTGATGCATGTGACGGCGTAATGGATAAAATGGAGTACCCGCGAGGGTTAATTTCGTATACCACAGAACGTAATCTTGAGACGCCAGAAAATAAAACCAACCCTCTACGAGCCAAAATTATTGGGTATACGGTCATACTAGTGTTGCTAACAGGCGCGCTTGTTGCAAATATTGCACTGCGTAAACCAATGGACTTTGATATTATTCGTGATCGAAATCAGCTATATCGTGTCGACTTTAATGGCTTGGTTGAAAACACATATACCTTAAAGGTCATCAATAAGGCGCAATATGAGCAAACCTTTAACATTAAAGTGGCAGGGCTAGAAAACTTTAAATACATAGGTAAACAAGTATTTACTGTTCAAGCAGGTCAATCGCATAATGTGCCATTATCACTCGTTATGGACCCTTATGACTTAAAAGCGCCTATAACAGAGTTTAATTTTGTATTGTCGCCAGTTAATGAACCGGATGAAACAATTTCGCAATCGAGCAACTTTTTTAGAGCGCGATAGCCGTACTTTCTAATTCGGTAAATATAGCAATAACAAAAGCGGGTTTAACCCGCTTTTCATTTATATAAGAAGAGCATGAGCAAATTTAGCTTTATAGATTTAACCCCAGATTTAATACTTGATGCGATAGAAACCATAGGTATTTATCCCGAGTCTGGGTTACTAGCGCTTAACAGTTATGAAAATAGAGTTTATCAATTTAAAGCCGAAGACGGTCTGCGTTACGTAGTAAAGTTTTATCGTCCCGAGCGTTGGAGTAAAGCACAAATTCAAGAGGAGCACGATTTTGCTTTTGAGCTTGCTGACGCTGAAGTACCCGTTGTAGCCCCTGTTTTACATAATGGACAAAGCTTGTTTGAACACCAGGGCTATATGTTTGTGGTATTCCCAAGTGTGGGTGGGCGATTATTTGAAGTAGATAATTTAGATCAGCTTGATGTTATGGGACGTTTAATTGGTCGAATGCACCAAGTAGCTAAAACCAAACCCTTTACTTACAGACCAACAATAAGCTGTGAAGAATATTTGCATACAGCTAAAGTTCATCTTCAAAAAAGTAACTTGGTGCCAATGGGATTAAGCACTGCTTTTTATACTATTTTAGATTTGGTAATTGAGCAGACACAAAAGCAGTATCAAGATACAAATAGTATTCGCTTACATGGCGATTGCCACGCAGGCAATATATTATGGGCTGGCGATGCGCTAATGTTCGTGGATTTAGACGATAGTCGTCAAGGGCCTGCTATTCAAGATCTATGGATGATGCTCAGTGGCGACAGACCAACGCAACTGTTACAGTTAGACACTTTGGTGGGAGCGTATGAAGAATTTTGTGATTTTGACCACGCTCAACTCAAATTAATTGAACCGCTGCGAGCAATGCGTATTATTCACTACATGGGATGGGTGGCAAAAAGGTGGAGCGATCCAGCTTTTGTGCGGAACTTTTCATGGTTTGCTGATGACAAATACTGGGAGCAACAAATTTTAGCGCTTAAAGAACAACTTGCTGCACTGCAAGAACCGCCGTTAAAGTTATTGCCGTAAATTATTATTTAATGACGAGTACAACGAGACACTAATGCTTACAAAACTAAAACTGAGCCTACTTCTTTTATGTTTACCTTTTGCAGCCTTTGCTGCACAGTTTGAGGCAAATAACCAATACACGATTATTAAAACTGAAAAAAGCACATCACCACAGGTAACAGAGTTCTTTTCATTTTATTGTCCGCACTGTTTTAAATTTGAACCAGTGGCTAAAGCAATTGAAAAAAAACTGCCTGAAGGCACTGATTTTGTTAAAAGTCACGTCAACTTTTTAGGTGGTGTATCTCCACAGGCACAAAGTAATTTAAGCTTTGCTTACTTAATCGCAAAACAACAAGGGCAAGCACAAAATATAGCTGACCAAATTTTTAGAAGTATCCATATTCAAGGTGTGCCTTTAACAGAAGTTAAAGACCTTAAAAAGCTATTGGAAGTAAATGGAATTGATAGCGACACATTTGACCAAGCGATTGCAAGCATGCCAATTATTGCCGCAGAGCAAGCAATGCAAGATAAGCAAAAAAAATATTCAAAGTTAGGTGCGTTAACTGGTGTACCTACTTTTATTGTTAACGATAAATACAAAATCAATATTAACACCATAAAAAACCAACAAGAACTTGATGAGTTAATTGCGTTTTTATTAGCATTATAAATTTTGGAGCATAAGAATGATTAAACTACTTAAAGCAGGGTTACTTGCATTAGTATTACCGATGGCAGCAACAAGCTTTGCGGCGGACTACCAAGAAGGCGTCCATTACGATGTTATTGCTGAACGTGCCACTAAAAAGCCAGAAGTAAAAGAGTTTTTCTCTTTTTACTGCCCGGCGTGTAATAACTACGAGTCACTGATCAGCGAATTTAAGCCTAAACTAGATAAAAATGTTAAGTTTAAAAAGAGTCACGTTGACTTTGTGGGTGTTCGTAATCCAGAAAACCAACAAATGATGAGCCAAGCACTTGCAACTGCTGAAGTACTTCCTCAAAAAGAGAAACTTATCGCAGCTATTTTTAATCATATTCACACTAAGCGTGCTAAATTTAATGAATTAGCTGACGTGAAAGATGTGTTTGTTGCGCAAGGTGTTGATGGCGATAAGTTTGATAAGTTATTTAAAAGCTTTTCGGTTCGTACATTAAGCTCTAAGATGAAGCGCGATCAAGAATACTTTAAAGAAAAAGGTGCTCTTCGTGGTGTGCCCACATTTATCGTAAACGGTAAGTATAAATTAAACTTAGGCCGTGAATCAGGTGTTACAGCACCTGAAGATATCAGTAAATTAATTAATTACTTAGCTAACAAGTAAGTTTAGCTAAAAAAGCTCCTTAAGGAGCTTTTTTGCTTTATAAGGATGTAGCAATGAAAAAAATATTAGTATCGAGTTGCTTGCTAGGGCAGCCTGTTCGTTATGATGGGAAAGGACAAACATTACAGCATCCACAATTACGGGTATGGCAAAGTAATAAGAAAATAATATCCTTTTGTCCTGAAGTGGCTGGTGGGCTATCTACTCCTAGAGCTCCTGCTGAAATAATACAGGGGAAAGTAATTACTAATTCAGGAGAAGATGTAACAGAGCAATTTCAAACTGGGGCTAATATAGCGCTAGAACTTTGTAAAAAAAATAAAGTTCGTTTTGCTTTACTTAAAGAATCGAGCCCTTCTTGCGGACGAAATACAATATATGATGGAAAGCATCGCGGAGTAAAAATCATAGGTCTAGGTTTAACTGCAGCATTATTAATAAAGAATGGAGTTCAAGTATTTAGTGAAGAGCAAATACCAGCACTTATAAAAGCACTGGCACTTTAATTTTGGTTGGTTATTTACGCTGTAAGAAAACACCCGACTCTATGTGATGTGTATAAGGGAACTGATCAAATATCGCAAAGCGCTTAACGTTATGCGAACGCGTTAAATGATCTAAATCGCGTTCCAGTGTGTCAGGATTACACGATATATAAATTATGTTTTCGTAATTAGCCACTAAATCACAGGTTAACTCATCCATACCAGCGCGTGGCGGGTCGACTAATATGGTTTGGCAGTCATAGCTTTTAAGGTCAATACCGTCTAAACGAGAAAAAGTACGTTCGCCATTCATTGCTTGAGTAAACTCTTCGCTCGACATACGAATAATATCTAGGTTGTCTACATTGTTTTTGGCAATATTATATTGAGCAGAGTGAACAGACGATTTAGATATTTCAGTTGCGAGTACTTTATTAAAAGACCCCGCTAGCGCAATAGAAAAGTTACCATTACCGCAGTAAAGCTCTAGTAAATCATTTTTAAGTGGTTTACATAAATCTTGTGCCCACTCAAGCATACTTATATTTACTTTTGCATTAGGTTGCGTAAAGCTATTTTCTACTTGTTGGTAAATTAGTTCTTGGCCATTTACAGTTAATTGCTCTGTTACAAAGTCATCACCTAGCACTTCTTTCTGCTTACGTGCTCGGCCAATAAAATCTATTTTATATTTTTCACTCAGTTTTGCCTTTAGTGACTTAATTTCACGTAGCCATTCATCATCAAGCGGCTTGTGATAAAGCAAGCTCACTAAAATTTCACCACTGAGTGTAGACAGGTAATCTATTTGAAATAGCTTTCGGCGTAAAACCTCGCATGGTTTAAGGTTTTCAATCATCACCTGCATGATTTCACCAATAAGCGGTGCCGCAGGGTCAAACGTATCAACGCGTATTTTTTCTTTAGTTTGCTGATCAAACATTATATGAAACAGATCGTCTCCATCATGCCATACTCTAAATTCGGCACGTTGGCGGTAGTTAATTGGCTCCGAGCTAAATACTTCTAGCTGCTCCACACCAAAACGTTGAAACTGTGAAGTTATACGCTGTTCTTTTTCACTTAACTGCGCTTGGTACTGCGTGGTATCTATTTTAATAACTGCCATTCGCGTTACTACCTTATCTAAGATCTGTTTATCGGCGCTATTGTAGGGAGCGGTTCGCATTTGTCTAGTTTTGGCTAGAATAAATGATGTTTTTTTGCACGGTTTACTTTAGTTTTTTATGCCCTGGCCGATAATAAACTACGCACGCTCAGGAGACGATTCATGAAAATAGGCAACTATGGCTTTGTACCAAGCCAGAACATAAACAAATTCAACAACAAAGCTGATGTACAACAACCTACCATCGCGTCTCCGCAAGACAGCTATCAGCAACGAGGTAAAGAATTAGCTGCTAAAGTTTTAGGTGATAAAATGGCAGAGCAGCTGGGTTTGCCTGTTCAAGAAAAAAAAGCAGATAAGCCCCTTTTTGATTTTGAAGCAATTGTTAAAAATGTACTCGACTTTGTTACCGGCGCCGTTAATAAAGCAAAAGCTGATGGTGCCGATGACGATAAATTAAAAGGTATGCTAAGTGATGCCCGTAAGGGGGTTCAAATAGGTATTGATGACGCTGTTGATGAGTTAAAAGAATCCGGCGTTCTGAACGATGAAACCCAAGAGGGAATCAACAAATCAAAAGAAGGTATTTTTGATGGCCTTGATAAGTTTGAAGATAATTTGTTTAACCCAATGCCCGCTAGTGTGGGGGTAACTCAAGCACAATACGCAAGTTTAAGTAATAATGCTCAGTACAGTTTCACAACCGCAGAAGGTGATGAAGTAACAATAAGTTTTGCCGATGCGTTTAAATCTCAGTCTGCTAGTAGTTATCAGCGTGGTGAAAGAGGGGAGGCATTCGTAAGTGAATCATCACAATCGAGAGAGCTTTCATTTTCAATGTCAGTTAACGGCGACCTTAATGATAAAGAGCAAGAAGCAATTAATGAATTAATGGAAAACCTACAAAACGTAAGTAAGACCTTTTTTAGCGGCGATTTAGAGCAGGTATTTGAAGAGGCGCAAGAGCTTAGTTTAGGCAATGAACAACTTGTTGCATTTTCAATGGATTTACGCCAAACCAAAACAGTTGCTGCAATAAAGGGTTACGAAGAAAATAAACCGGCTCCAGAAAAAGTAATTGCAGATAAAGTAGCGCCTTTTAATGATGACCTCCGAGAGGCATTTTCTAAAGCAACCGAGCTAGGTATTCAAAATCAATTATCAGGTATTATGCAGTGGCTTAATGAAGATCAAAGTGAGATCGATAAACTGGTTGATTACACAAAAGCTATGTTTGAAAACCTTAATAAGATAAATAGCGCGACAAAGCAAACAGCAGAGGAAGTTTAACCTCAACATTAAACTACTTTCTTTTGCAAAAATCACATGGCAAACTGCCGTTCTAATCTAATAATAGGAACGGTCGTTTGTCAGCGCATATAATGGTTTTTGATTCAGGGATTGGTGGCACAACAGTACTTGATCATATAAAGCAACGTATCCCGAATGCTCAATATAGCTATTTTATGGATAATGCTTTCTTACCTTATGGAGCTCAAACACAACAAACAATTATTAATCGTTTGTGTTCGCTCATTCATTTCATTAAGTCAAACAAGCTAAACGTCGATTTAATTGTAATAGCATGCAACACGGCATCCACATCGGCATTAAGTGCTGTACGCAAAATTACAGATATACCCATAGTTGGTGTTGTACCAGCAATCAAGCCCGCCGCAGAATTAACACGTTCAAATCACATTGCTTTACTGGCAACACCTGCCACAATAGCGAGCTCATATACAAAAAAGTTAATAGCACAGCACGCTAGTAATGTAACTGTTAACTTATATAGCAGTGTTGAGTTGGTAAACGTTGCTGAATTACTTTTCTTTAATGGCTATTTAGATACAAATAAATTACATGCTGTACTTGAAGGCTTGAGTATTGAAAAGCAAACAGATGTGCTTGTATTGGGGTGTACTCACTTTCCAATACTTACAAAGCAGATTAGTGAGTACTTTAAAAATAGCATTCAGCTGGTGGATTCCGGTGCAGCAATAGCAAATAGGGTTATTTATCTATTAACTGAGTCAGGTTTATTAGCACAAAATATACCTGGCATAAAAAAGCCGTTGCAATACTATGCAACGGCTAATGTGATCAGCGATAAACTTGCGGTTAAGCTAGTTAAACTGATTGATCCGCCTGAGTTCGAAGCGTATTAGAATCATCTTCTTGTTTTTGTTTTGCTTCACGAACTTTTAAAGTACGTTGTTGGAACTCACTATCGTTCAAGTTAGCAATAGCATTGTCTGCATCAGCTTGCGCCATTTCAACAAAACCAAAGCCACGACGTTTGCCTGTATTTTTATCCTTTAATAGGCGAACGTTGAATACTTTACCTTGCTCTTCAAACAAAGCACGAACAACACCTTCGTTTGCACGGTAAGGAAGGTTACCAACGTAAAGTGTTTTAGTTTTTACTTCGGCCTCTTCTAAAACGTCAGAAGACATAGCAGCAATAACTAGCCCACCTATTAATAAGCCAACAGCAAATACAATTGCAGGGTCAAGTTCTAAGCTTCCAAGGGCGAACTTAACAATAACAAAACCAACTACAGCAATAACAACAGAAAAGATAAAAGATTTTTGATCGGGTAATTTCATTTTAGATCTACCAATAAACAGGAAATAAACATTAATTTAACATTGTGAACTTGCTATCTTAACGCCTAAATCAAACATAGCAATGATATTTGTATTAAATAATAAATAAGAGCATAAAAAAGCATCATCTTAGAGGGGTTTTCATGTGGTTTTACGTGGTTTTGTTCTATTTTTGTTCGAACAGTAAAAAGATCTAAAAAAAGGGTTGATCTGTTTTTGGATCTCCCTATAATGCGACCCCACTGAGACGGGAAACGCCGAAGCATAGCAAGGCACGAACTGCTTAGAGAGTTAAATAAAACTTCGGTTTTAAATCTTCCAAAAGAAAATTTAAAACAAAGTATTGACTCGAAAAATAAAGGGTGTATTATTCGCATCCCTTGAGACGCTAAAGCGACTCAAAACGTTCTTTAACAATATAAAGCAATCATCTGTGTGGGCACTCGTACAGATTGAGTTCTAACAGCCAAGCTACTTAAGTAGCGAGGCAAACAAATTAGAGTCTCAATTGAAAACTGAGTGACCAACAGAATAGTTATTTCGGTAATTATTCGGCACAGTCAATTCAATATCGAAAGATATTAAAAAATTCAGAATTCATTGAGCTGTCGAAAGACATAAAACTTTTTAATTGAAGAGTTTGATCATGGCTCAGATTGAACGCTGGCGGCAGGCCTAACACATGCAAGTCGAGCGGTAACAGAAAGTAGCTTGCTACTTTGCTGACGAGCGGCGGACGGGTGAGTAATGCTTGGGAACATGCCTTGAGGTGGGGGACAACAGTTGGAAACGACTGCTAATACCGCATAATGTCTACGGACCAAAGGGGGCTTCGGCTCTCGCCTTTAGATTGGCCCAAGTGGGATTAGCTAGTTGGTGAGGTAATGGCTCACCAAGGCGACGATCCCTAGCTGGTTTGAGAGGATGATCAGCCACACTGGGACTGAGACACGGCCCAGACTCCTACGGGAGGCAGCAGTGGGGAATATTGCACAATGGGCGCAAGCCTGATGCAGCCATGCCGCGTGTGTGAAGAAGGCCTTCGGGTTGTAAAGCACTTTCAGTCAGGAGGAAAGGTTAGTAGTTAATACCTGCTAGCTGTGACGTTACTGACAGAAGAAGCACCGGCTAACTCCGTGCCAGCAGCCGCGGTAATACGGAGGGTGCGAGCGTTAATCGGAATTACTGGGCGTAAAGCGTACGCAGGCGGTTTGTTAAGCGAGATGTGAAAGCCCCGGGCTCAACCTGGGAACTGCATTTCGAACTGGCAAACTAGAGTGTGATAGAGGGTGGTAGAATTTCAGGTGTAGCGGTGAAATGCGTAGAGATCTGAAGGAATACCGATGGCGAAGGCAGCCACCTGGGTCAACACTGACGCTCATGTACGAAAGCGTGGGGAGCAAACGGGATTAGATACCCCGGTAGTCCACGCCGTAAACGATGTCTACTAGAAGCTCGGAGCCTCGGTTCTGTTTTTCAAAGCTAACGCATTAAGTAGACCGCCTGGGGAGTACGGCCGCAAGGTTAAAACTCAAATGAATTGACG
>OLHM01000129.1_pt1 | contig 30629 bp, 25 predicted proteins | sample 1609611 | NCBI WGS metagenome assembly OLHM01 (sample SAMN05416891, study PRJEB24817) | seawater metagenome | isolation source: Sea water | place: Canada:Atlantic | collected 2013-11 | reverse complement strand
CATACTGCATTCCTATACTCTTGATTTGTTATGATATTGTTAACTATTTTAACGTCATCATTTGTGAGTAACAAGAGTAAAAGTCATAATCTTGTTGTTTTTATAGACAAAAAAAGCGTAAGACAGAGTAAATTAGACTAAAGTCTATAGCTTTGAAGAAAATAAATTACACATTTTACAGCAATAATTTAACATTCAAGTTTATGCTTGAATCATGATGAGTGGTCTCATCATGTACAAAGTGAATAACTAGTGCCTTCAATAATTGAGCAATAAAGGCACTATTTTACGATATTCGCAGAGTAACTACTTATTGAGGTGTTCTGCATGAAAGCGCAGATGATCTTCAATAAATGATGAAATAAAATAGTAACTGTGGTCATAACCTTCACGAATACACAACGACAAAGGATAACCACTGGCTTTAGCTGCGGCTTCTAACGTCTCAGGTTGTAACTGCTCAGCAAGAAAATCATCCGCGCCACCCTGGTCAACTTTAGCCGGAATAAACTGTGTTGCTTGTCGCATCAACTCACTTGCATCGTGATTAAGCCAAGTGGCTTTATCTTTACCGAGGTAAGCAGTAAAAGCCTTTTTCCCCCAAGGCGCATTTATCGGATTACAGATAGGACTAAATGCCGACATTGAGCTATAACGCTCGGGGTTCAACATGCCAATAGTCAGTGCTCCATGTCCACCCATAGAATGCCCAGAGATTGCTCGTTGGTCAGATACAGGAAACGTAGACTCAATTAGCTGAGGCAGTTCATTTACCACATAATCATACATCTGGTAATGGCGATTCCAAGGTGCTTGAGTGGCATTTACATAAAAGCCTGCACCCTGCCCTAAATCATAACCTGCATCATTAGCTACTTGTTCACCACGTGGGCTGGTATCAGGCGCAACAATGGCAATGCCGAGTTCTGCGGCAATGCGCTGAACGCCTGATTTTTGCATAAAGTTTTCATCGGTGCAGGTCAAACCTGAAAGCCAATAGAGTACAGGTACTTTTTCCCCGTCAGATACTTTAGGTGGTAAGTAAATTGCAAACTTCATTGTACAATTTAACGTTGCAGATTGATGGCTATATTGTTTATGCCACCCACCAAAACTTTTATTTACACTTACGTTTTCAATTACATGGTTAGTTGTCATGTTAGAACCTCAAGACGCCACCCCACACTGCGAATTGCTAGAAAAGGGGCAGCGGAAAACTGTTACTTACCGTGATGGCGAGCTGTTATTTATCAAAGTGGCTAATGCTTATTTATCAAAATGAATCACTGAACGGATACTTTCGCCTTTATGCATCAAGTCGAATGATTCATTAATGTCTTCAAGCGCCATAGTGTGAGTAATAAAGTCACTTAATTTGAATTCACCGGCTAAATAACGTTCTACATAATCAGGCAATTCAGTGCGACCTTTAACACCACCAAATGCAGATCCTCTCCATACACGACCTGTCACCAACTGAAATGGGCGAGTTGATATTTCTTGTCCTGCACCAGCAACACCTATGACCACTGATTCTCCCCAACCTTTATGACAACATTCTAATGCTGAGCGCATTAGGTTTACGTTACCAACACACTCAAATGAGTAATCAACACCGCCATCCGTCATCTCAACGATCACATCTTGAATTGGCTTGTCGAAGTTTTTCGGATTAATACAATCGGTAGCACCTAATTTTTTTGCTAGCTCGAACTTACTTTCGTTAATATCAATGGCAATAATACGGCTCGCTTTAGCCATAGTTGCGCCAATAACTGCTGATAAACCAATGCCGCCAAGGCCAAAGATAGCGACTGTTGCACCTTCTTCAACTTTCGCTGTATTCATTACCGCGCCCATACCGGTCGTAACACCACAACCAAGCAAACAGACTTCCTCTAAAGGCGCATCTTTATTGACTTTAGCCAAAGAAATTTCTGGTAAAACGGTATATTCAGAAAAAGTTGAACATCCCATGTAATGAAAGATAGGTTGACCGTCTTTATAAAAACGCGTGGTGCCATCAGGCATTAAACCTTTACCTTGGGTTTCACGAATTTTTTGACAAAGATTTGTTTTACCTGACAAACAGAATTTACACTCTCCACACTCTGGTGTGTATAGCGGGATAACGTGATCGCCAACTTTAACGCTAGTAACACCTTCGCCAATCTGCTCAACAATACCACCGCCTTCGTGTCCTAAAATCACGGGAAAAATACCTTCGGGATCATCACCTGATAAAGTGAAAGCATCGGTATGACAGACGCCTGAAGCCACAACCTTAACTAACACCTCACCTTTACGAGGTAACATCACATCGACTTCTTCGATAGATAATGGCTGTTTAGGACCCCAAGCAATAGCGGCTTTTGATTTAATAAATTTATCTGACATAGGTATTCTCACTTTTATTTATAAGACCAAGGTAATGCTCAATTATAGCTTCACTTCAGCACATCGTATTTTTCTCTGTAAGCAACATTATATCTATTTCTGAAACAATGATAATATGGTGTTTTGGTAATTTACTTTTACATATAGGTAACAATAATGCAGTGGGAAGGGATTAGCGAGTTTGTTTACGTTGCTGAAAATGAGAGTTTTACGCTTGCTTCAAAAAAAATGGCTATATCAACAGCCCAAGTAAGTCGACAAATAAGTGCGTTAGAAAAACGCTTAAATATCAAATTATTTTATCGTACTACACGCAAAGTATCCCTAACTGAAGAGGGTAGAATTTTTTATCAACATTGTCGCAGTGTACTTGATGGGCTTGACGCTGCAGAACGGGCAATTACAAATTTACAATCGAAACCTCAAGGTAAAATTAAGCTGACAGCTCCCGTTACCTATGGCGAAAAGCAGATATTACCGCTGGTGAATAATTTCCTAAAACAATATAGCGATGTTGAAGTCTCTGCTTACTTGAGTAATCAGAGAGTTGATTTAGTTGAAGATGGTTATGATTTAGCGATTCGTTTAGGCAACTTAAGTGACTCTTCAATGATGGCAAAAAAATTAGGAGAAAGAGCAAACTTTGTTTGTGCCTCACCACTTTATTTACGCAAACATGGCATACCTCACTCTGTTTCAGAACTGAATAAGCATCGCTGTTTATTGGGAACAAGTGATTATTGGCACTTTAGAGAGTCTGACAAAGAAAAGAGCGTTCGCATCACGGGACGGTTACGATACAACAGCGGTTATAGCTTGACTGATGCCGCATTGAAAGGGCTAGGCATAGTACAACTGCCCGATTATTATGTTAAACAACACTTACAAAGTGGTGATTTGGTTACCTTATTAGATAATTACCGTGCGCCAGATGAAGGTATATGGGCCATTTATCCGCAAAATCGTCACTTGTCGCCCAAAATAAGACTGCTAGTAGATTACTTGGTTGAACATTTGTCGTAGTTTGATAACAGCAAACCTATGTGTTGCTGTTATACCCAAACCACTTGAAGATGCGTGTTTCAGGTAACTTGGGTATATATCAATCGAATTACTTCCTAAATTTCATTAACCATTCTTTTGGTGATAATCCCGTTTTTTTCCTAAAGACTCGAGCCAATGCAGAGCCATGTTCATAACCCACTTCGTTAGCAACAAAACTAACGGGTTTATCTTTTTTCAATAAACCTTGCGCGAGAGCGATACGTAAGTCTGTTAAATAGTCACTGGGCGCTTGACCTATGGTGTCTTTAAATAAAGCGGCAAACTTAGCTCGCGACATTAAGGCTGTTTCAGCCATCAACTCAACGGTCCACTGTTCTTGCGGCCGCTTGTGCAGTGCTGTCATTAATGCTGATAATTGAGGATGCGCCATGCCAGCTAACATGCCTTGAATTACGATGCCTTCTTTGATGACATGTCGTAACATCTGTATTAAGAAAATATCACCAAGCTTATTCACGATCATTTGCTGGCCTGCTTGTTTGTTAAACGCTTCCTCAAACAACCAATGCGCAGTTCTCCCTACGGGATCATGCTGTCCAATGTTCAAACAAATAAATTTTGGTAATGCATTTACCAAGGCTGCCCCACTGCCCGAATGAAAATCAACATCAGCACAAACTAACTCGGCATCATCTGATTCACTGGCAATTACTTGATGTTTACTCGGACCCGGCATAAAAATAACCGACGGCTTATCTAGGGTAACTTTATGCCCTTCTTCACAAACAATGGTTAATATGCCTGATTTTAATAAATGCAAATGGCCTTTTTTACTATCAGCCCCGCCTAAACTTTGAATGCCACACAAGTTACCACTGAAAAAAACATCAGCATTAAAAGAAAGGTTTTCTAAGATTTGACTTAATTGATCCATAAATAACTCTTTTAGACGATTGGTTTCAAATTCGAGACTCATAGCGGCATTCGCTAACAAACAGCTTGTTAAAGTAACCACATGACGAAGCGCTGTAAATATTACACCACTTATGTCTATACACAAAAATTTATGTACAACAAAACGTTGTACTCCTTTACCACTTAGCCTCCAAGGAGCTTTTAATGAATATTTCTACTCTACTTAAATCTGTCGCCATCGTCGCAACTCTCGCTATCAGCAGTGTAAGTTTTGCTGCTCAAATTGATGTTAATAGCAATGAAAATGACCTTGCTATTCATGGTTATGATGCTGTTTCATATTTCACCGACAGTAAAGCAACTAAAGGTAATCAAAAATACACCGCGACTTATAAAAGCGCCATTTATCAATTTAGTAGTGAAGGAAATCGTGATCAGTTCAAACAAAACCCTGAACAATTTGCACCACAATTTGGCGGATTTTGTGCGATGGGCGTAGCACTAAACAAAAAATTAGATACTGACCCAACAGCATGGAAAATCGTTGATGGTAAATTGTATTTGAACCTGAACAAAGCAGTTCAGAAAAAATGGGCAACTGATATCCCTGGTTATATCGCTACTGCAGATAGAACTTGGTCTGGTATTCAAGGTGTATCTATTGCGCAGTTAGATGCTGAATAATTTGCTTACAAAGTTTGCCCGAGTTAAGCCTTTGCCAATGAAAGAAGAACTCAACCTGCAAGGTCTTAACTGGTGCGAGCATGAAAAATCATGGGTACTTATTTATTTTAGTACTTCATGGTGCTCACCATGTAAAAGCATGGCACCAATAATGGTTGATGTATCAAAACATTATGTAGATCAGCTAAACGTGATCAAGATTGATGTCGATGAGCAAACACAGTTAGCAAAACAACTTGAAGTGACAGGCGTTCCATCATTAGTGTTATTAGGCCGCTCTGGTTCAAAATCTCGCTTAATAGGTGGCGTAAACACTGAAGAAATAAACCGTTGGCTAAGCGAGCAGCTTAATCAAGCGAATGTTTAAACACAAAAATACAATTAAATAGAGGCTTTATTATGAATAACAAAAAATTACTTGCTAGTGCAGCACTAGTTGTTGCCCTTTCTACTGCAGTTACTGCGCCAGCTCAAGCGGCGAGTAAAGAGAAGTGTTATGGCGTAGCGATGGCTGGTCAAAATGATTGCGCCAACTTAGCGGGAACACATTCATGTGCAGGACAATCAGCAGTAGATAAAGATCCAGGTGAGTGGAAACTAGTTGCTAAAGGCACTTGTGAAGATATTGGCGGCCTTTTAAAAGCAGCAGCCAAGAAAAAGTTTGCCGAAGATAAAGCAAAGTAATAGTCGATAGTTACGATTAATACCCAACGGATTAAACTTATTGGTCCGCTTGGAGTAACTACTCGTTATTGAACTTGGTATCATGCCAATGACATTAAGTTTGTGCTCTTGTTGTACAAAGGAAAAATAAATCAGGGCAAGACGCTCGATTGAGCAATAGCTAGCTATTGTAATTGAGAGCAACGCTGGCCTGGCGTATTTTAACCAGTACAAGTGAGCAATAATTTATTGAACTTGGTATTTAGGAGTTGAATTAATGTCATTACAAAGACCAAATGAAAAATTGAAGTCTGACGTACTTATTGGTGTTGGATTAAGACATCAACACTTTACTGAGGCGTTAACAACTCCATCAAATATCGATTTTGTCGAAGTACATTCAGAAAACTTTTTTGCACAAGGTGGCGCGACACAAAGTGTCTTAGCTCAAGCCGGTGAAAAATATGCTATCAGTTTGCATTCAACCGCAATGGGCTTAGGTTCCGCACAAGGGGTGCCGAGCCATTATTTACAAAAGCTTAAACAGTTAGCAAGTACTTGCAACCCTATTTTAATGTCAGACCATGCTTGTTTTAGTTGGAGCCAATTAAATGGTCAACAAGTGCATGCGGGAGATTTATTACCGCTAGCTTACAGTGAGCAAACCTTGATGGTGCTAGCGCACAATATTGACCGTGTTCAACAATCATTAGGTCGTTCACTGTTAGTAGAAAACCTATCGGCTTACATTCAATATTCACATGCATGCATGCCTGAAACCGAATTTTTAGTCCGTCTTGCAGAGTTAACTGGCTGCAAATTATTAGTTGATTTAAACAATATTGTTGTGACGGCAAACAACATTAATGCGGCACAACCTTTAGATTATGCACAACAGTGGTTAACTGAAATTCCTACTGATATGGTCGGTGAAATTCACCTTGCTGGTTTTACCGAGGTAAAAGAAGGTGAGCTCATTATTGATGATCATAGCCAAGCTGTTTCTAGCCAAGGATGGCAACTATATCGCAGCGCATTAGAGCGCTTTGGAAAAATCCCTACCTTAGTTGAATGGGATAATAACCTGCCTAGCTGGCAAACATTAATAGCAGAAGCAGACAAAGCGAGAACCATAGCAGAGCAGGTTTTTGGCGATAATGCTGCATCAAAAATCATAACGGCTATGACAGGACTTGAGAGTGAGCTTGCACATGAATAACAACGACTCAAAAAAACACTCACTCAAAGCTGCATTTGAACAAGTAGCGCAACAACAGCAAACGCTCATTTCTGCCATATTCCCCTCTGCAGATAATGACGTAATTGATGAATTCGACCCAAGAGGAATGGCGATATATCGCAACAATTTATTAGCAACAGCTCAACAAGCACTCGCGATAAGTTTTCCTACTGTTTTAACCTTAATTGGTGAAGGATTATTTAATTATGCTAGTCGTGAGTTATTAATATCATCACCACCTAAACATGGCGATTGGGCACTTTGGGGAGATGACTTTCCGACGCTACTATCTAATTTAGTGCAATTATCTGACTACCCTTTTGTTGCTGATATTGCACAATTGGACCAACTTAAACAGCAGAGTATGAGAGCAAAAGATAGTGTAATAGATCAAGCAAGTTTACAACTATTGGCAACACACGACATAGATGAAATCTATATAGAACTAACAGCCAGCCAATTTGGCTTGAGTTCTGATTATCCTGTGATTGAATTCTGGCTATCTCATCAACAACGTGCGGTTTCCGATACCGTGGAAGAGCTCAACCAAAAATTTATTCAACAATCGCTCGATAAACTAGTGCAAGGTGATTTCTCACAAAAAGTACTGATATATAGACCTTATTACAACGCTGAAATACGCGAATTATCGGCAAATGAATACGCTTGGTTAACACTAATAAAACAAGGGGTAAGTATAGGTAAAGCATTAGACATTATGACTGATAATAACGAGCTTGAGCATGACTTTGACTTCGCCCAATGGATTGGTATAGCACTGGAACAAAATCTGATTAGCCGATTAAAAATAAAATTTACAGATTAACTCAACGCCAGGCTAGTTCTTGATTAAGTCTGAACTAACTCCGAATTAAGTCTAATTTAAGTCCGAGTTAAGGCCAAATGTAACGCCGAACTGAATACTAAAACACCATTTAATTACAAAATTTACCCGTAAAGGAACAACATGATGTCAACTATTACTCAACGATTTACTCAACCTTACACTCAAGTTAGTCAACTACTCAATTATTTACAGCCACTTGCGCTGTTCGGTGCAAGATTTTACGTCGCATGGGTATTTTTTGCTTCCGGCCTAACAAAATTAAGAGATTGGGATTCCACTTTATTTTTGTTTGAAGAAGAATATAGTGTGCCGTTTATTCCCTTTGAACTGGCTGCGTATTTGGGCACAGCAGGTGAATTGATTTTGCCCGTTTTATTGATACTAGGTTTAGCCAGTCGATTCGGTGCTTTAGGTTTAACTGTTGTAAATATAGTTGCCGTTGTTAGCTTGACCGAGATTGCTCCTGCAGCGCTTTACTCGCACGTAATATGGGGCTTACTATTATTACAAGTTGTATTGTTTGGTGCGGGAAAACTATCACTAGATCAGTTAATAAAAACAAAAGTAAGTTAACTTAACTGGGCTCAACAAATAGAGCTCAACAAATAGATCCCAACAAAACCAACTTGCTCGTTGGTTTTCTTTTTTGTTTCAGAGCATTCTCCTCCCAATTGACCAACAAGCCAACTTATAAGACTTGAGCCACCTTGCTTAATCTGTGATGCAAAGGCACAACAAGATTACATTCCACCATACGAAATTTCCTTTCCAAATTTAAACCTCTAACAAGTTGACACAAATGTCAAGTTTGTGTGAGCCTGATAGAACAATTTATCAGCAATATTTTTAATCTATATCAAAAAACAAAATAAAAAATTAGGAATAGATCATGGAAATTTTATACAACGTTGAAGATAAACCGCCTATTGGCACATCAATATTACTCGCCGCACAGCATTTACTCGCCGCTTTAGGAGCAATAATCACTGTGCCTTTGGTGGTTGGCGGTGTCTTGAACCTGCCAGTAGAAGATATTGTTGTATTAGTTAATGCTGCGATGCTTGTTTCAGGTGTTGTGACTATTGTTCAGTGCAAAGGAGTTGGGCCGGTAGGAATAAGACTCCCCTGCGTTATGGGAACCAGCTTTACCTTTGTCGGCGTTTCCATCGCAATTGGTTTCGAACATGGGGTAGCAGGCATTTTAGGCTCCGCTTTAGTTGCCTCACTCGTTATGATTATTGGTAGCTTTTTCATGCCGATGATTAGAAAGTTTTTCCCGCCAATAGTGACAGGCACAGTTGTAACCCTTATTGGACTGTCATTAATTCCGGTCGCGGTTGATTGGTTTGCAGGTGGTCAAGTAGGCCAAGAAGGTTATGCTTCACTGCCAAACTTAGCGATAGGGTTATTCGTGTTAACAACCGTTATTCTTTTGTCAATTTTCGGCAAAGGGATCCTGTCGGCAGCGGCTGTTGTAATAGGTATGGCGTTGGGATTCATGGCATGTGTTATCTTAGGTTTAGTTGATTTTAAACCCGTACAAGACTCTCCATTATTTGCTTTACCAAGCCCTTTTCATTTTGGCTTAACATTTCCAATTAGCGGCATTATCGGGATGTCTATTGCCTATTTGGTAACAATAGTCGAATCGACCGGCGATTTCTTAGCATTATCAAATGTGACAAAAACCAAGTTAACCGGTAAAAAATTATCTAGTGGAATATTATGCGATGGGTTGGGCTCAGCTTTAGCTTCTGTATTTTCTACTACACCTTTTTCATCTTTCTCACAAAACGTGGGCATTGTCGGTATGACAGGCGTAGCAAGTCGTTATGTTGTTGCCATTACCGGTGCAATGTTGATTCTTGCTGGGTTATTTCCAATTATAGGTGCCCTAGTAGTCGCTATACCATTACCTGTTCTTGGTGGTGCTGGCTTAGTTATGTTTGCAATGATAATCACAGCAGGCGTAAATATTTTATCTCACACCAAGCATACAAAAAGAAATGGCATTATCATCGCAGTAAGTATTGGTGCGGGTATGGCTGTAACTGTACGCCCTGAATTGTTAAGTCACTTACCCGACTTCCTTAAAATCATTCTTGCTTCAGGGATTACTACCGGCTCAATCATTGCGTTGTTGTTAAATGCGGTGCTTCCTGATGGCGATATCATTGTTGAGACTGACGAGAAAACCTCTGATAGCAGCGAAATTGAAAGCTCTCCAGAATTGGTACAAACACCTTAACTGTGAAATGCCCTTACTAATGGGTGAATTGGAATAGCTAGGGTATTTAGAGACAAAAAAACCAGCTTAACAGCTGGTTTTTTTTCATTGTTTTAGCTCATTTACCGAGACAGCACACTTGTCTACGACACACTAGCTACCCAATATTTTAAGCGGTAATGACAAGGCATCATTTGCTGTTTGGCCAACAAACCAAATAATAGCACTTAGCCCACCAACAGTAAGGACATACCACAGAGCTGATACGATTTGCGCATAGCGATTTAAGGGTAATAAATCACTTAAATGTCGACGTTTGTATTCAAAGAATATTTCAATACTACCAATAGCCAGTAAAAAACCTAGCAAAGCTAAACCAAAGTGGTAACTGATATATACCCCCAATGCAGCACCTAATACACATGCGACTAAGCCCACTTTAGAGTTGATTGAAAACGCAATACTTTTAAGGACATGTCCACCATCTAATGGTAATACTGGCAGCATATTAAACAAATTGAGCAAGGCATTAAATACCGCTAAACCGGCGAGTATTTCTATATCGGTAAGCCAATAACCAATTAAACAGGCAATAGAGAGTATTAAACCGAAGAAAGGCCCCATTATGGAAATGACGATATCTTGCCAGCGAGTATTAATTTTGTCATCGCTAAGTGCTAGACCACCCACAAAGGGAATGAGATAAATACCTTTGGTTTTCAAACCAAAATATTTCATCGCTTTAATATGACCATACTCATGAAAGACTAAACAGAGGATAAGTGCGATAGCAAATTCAATAGAAAACAACCAGCTATAAGCTGCCAAACTACCCGCAGCAAACAAAACCTTAATGATCTTGGCACTTTTCAATAGCTTTAAGCCAAGACCAGCCATACCAACAAAGCTAAACTTCATTGGTTGCTTTTCACCTTGCGTGACTTGACGTTGCTCTATGTCTTTTTCATTGAGGCTATTTTCTTGCAACAGCTCCTCATTGACTAACAACTGAAATTGCAGGTCAAAAGGTTGCCATTGTAATGAACCTTTAAGTTCAACTTGCAGTTCTCCTTGTTCACTTCCCTCGCTTTGCAAAGAAAATTGATGTGAAAATGTCTCACTATCAGCATTGGCATTAATCTGAGAGACACATTGATCACCCCAAAATAGTTGCTGCCATCCAGCCATTGAGCCTTCTAATCGTAGTGTTTGACCTAAACACTCTATTTCTAATAATTGCACGCCATTGACCTAACAAGTAAAAACCTTGCCCGATTATCACTATATTTGCTTAACCAGCAAGGTTTATTGAATAAAAACTAATGAAAAGCCTGTTGGTGAAGAGATTTGTTCGTTTAATTTAATTATAGGTAAAGCCAAGTAACCGCTCATCAGGTTACTTGGCATAGTCAAAAACTATGTTTTAAGTTATGCTTTAAATACAATCTAACTCAGTTAACATGTCTCTCAGTGTTTTTTGAGCAGTTTTAGTTAAAGGTAACAAGGGCTCTCTAGGTTCACCATCTAGCTTGCCTTGAATTGATAAACCAGATTTCACCGCGGCAGCTAAACCTGTGGTAACAATGAATTCAAGAAATTCATATTGTTGATAGAATAACGCTTGTGCTTTTTCTGTATCACCTTGCTTTACAGCATCAAATAATTGCTTAGGTTTATCACCAATTAAACATGGTGCTGTAGTACACCAACCGCTTGCCCCAGCCGTTAATGCTTCTAAAGCCATATGATTACAACCGTTTAGAAAAGGTACTTTTCCTTGTGATAGTTTATGGATTTTATGCATACGTTGAATATCACCGGTACTCTCCTTAATCATGCACGTATTTTTAATGCCATCAATCATAGTCAGCATGAACTGAGGAGACATATCGACGCCACAAGTGGCAGGATTGTTATATATCATGATGGGCAATGGCGTTGCATTTGAAATGCTTTCATAATGCTGAAATAGCTCTGCTTCATTTAGCTTGTAGTAAGAGAAAGGCGATACCATAATCATGTCTGCGCCTATCGCATGAGCATATTTGGCGCGTTCTATTGCTTGCTCAGTGGTCAATTCAGCGATACCAATAACAACCGGTACCTTTTTATCGACATATTTCACTGTGTATTTTGCAACTTGTTCCCATTCAAACTTAGTTAAGTAAGCAGCCTCACCCGCACTGCCTAGGGCAGCAATAGCATCCACTTTTGCATCAAGTAAAATATCAATAACAATGCCAAGTTTTTCAAGATCAACCCCTTTGATTAAATCACTAAAAGGAGTGATAGGGTAACCAATAATTCCTGATAAATTCATCTTCTTTCCTTATATACAATCTGTATGTTTTTTAAGAGCTTGTCTTGCATAATAAGCAAAATTTACTTTATTGCGTTTGTCTGTAGACACCCAGTCATGAGCTTCTTGTGCTAGTTCATGGGGCAGTGACTGAATTTCACCAGCAGCCATTGCGAGAAGTTGTAATTTAGCTGCTCGTTCTATCAAAATGGCTAGATTGCAAGCCTCTTCGATAGTTTTACCGGTAACTAGTTGTCCATGATGAGCTAGAAAAACAGCTCGGTTATTACCTAACGCTTTAGAAATAAGAATGCCTTCTTCGTTGCCTACAGGTACTCCTGGCCAATTCTCGACAAACGAACAATCATTGTACAAACCACAAGTATCCATTTGAGAAATAATAAGGGGAACCTTTAACATTGATAATGCTGCGATATAGGTTGGGTGCGTGTGAACAATACAGTTAACTTCTGGGTGTTCTTTGTAAACCCAGGTATGAAAACGGTTCGCAGGATTGGCCATTCCCTTACCATCTAAGGGTTTAAGATCATGATCTACTTCAATCAAGCCATCTGCCGTAATTTCATCAAAGCCTTGTCCAAACCTTTGTGTTAGATAGGTATCTGGCTTGGTAGAACGACACGTAATTTGCCCTGCAACTCCCGCATCATGGCCTTTATCAAATAAAATCCGGCAAGTTAATGCTAGCTTTTGACGATCGGATAAATCTATATCCTGAATAGTTTTTTTCATATCAAGTTGTGCACTAACCATAAGTTCTTTTTTTGCTGTAGCAGCTGTTTTCATATTAACTCTCCTCGTATATTTGCGTTTATTTAACAACGAGTGCAGGATAGCAATACACTGGACTACTAATAACATCCAGATTAAGCAACTATAATGGTCCTGATAGGAGGCTGTATGTTAAGACCTTGGCAGATGAAGTTTTGGTTAGAAGATAGTGTAGGTAAAACATTTCATACAAAATTACTCAATAAACTGATAACAGATATTAAAGACGGCCGTCTTGCTTCTGATTCTATGCTGCCTGGATCACGTTCATTAGCAAAGCAATTGGGGGTTAACCGAAAAACTGTGCAACTGGTATACGAAGAGCTTGAATCACAAGGATGGTTAGTTACAAAACCTAGATGTGGCACATTTATTTCAAACATTTTGCCTGAAAATGAGTTGTCAGATAAAAATAAACAACTAATCAACAATGCACAAAAAACTAAAGCAGCTTCTAAATTAGTAGAAAATATTTATCAAGATGCCCTCAGTACGAATACGACTATGTCTACTGCAAATGATGGCATCCCTGATACGAGATTTATCCCCTACGAAATACTAGCAAGAGCCTATAGAAGAGCTTGTATCAGCTTAAGTCGCCATTCAAATCTGGGTTACGGAGATCCACGCGGTACTATAGAACTGCGAGATTCAATCCAAAAAATGCTCTCCAGTGACCGCTTTATGAATTGCTCTTCCGAAGAGATTTGCATAGTCAGAGGCAGTCAAATGGGAATATATTTGGCTTCTAGAGTATTAGATCCTAGTAAAGGAATCATTGTTATGGAAAAGATGTGTTATTCACCCGCTAAAGCGGCATTCGAATCGAATGGATTTAAAGTATTAACATGTGAATTAGATGACAATGGTTTAAATATTTCAGCGTTGAAAAAAATATTGTCTCTACATGAAGTAGCCGGTATTTATACTACACCTCACCATCAATATCCCACGACCGTATGTCTTCCGATGGAAAGAAGACTCGATTTACTTAAATTATCTAAACGGCATAATTTTGTAGTAATAGAAGATGATTATGACCACGAATTTCATTATGAAACCAACCCTATTCCTCCTCTAGCCAGCTTACCTAATTCAGAAAATGTTGTTCACATCGGTTCAATGTCTAAAGTTTTTGCTCCAGGTTTAAGATTAGGTTATGTGGCTGCTAATAAAAAATTTATTGAAAGAGCCGCACAAGAAATAGTACTTATAGACAGACAAGGAAACACAATAACTGAACATGTTTTATCAGACTTGATGGAGTCTGGTGAGGTGAAGAAGCACATCCGTAAAACTAGAAAGCAGTATGAATCGAGAAGAAACTTTGCAGCAAGTGAATTTAATAGAGTGTTCGGTAACAATATCTCATTTACTCTACCTACCGGAGGAATGGCCTTGTGGATAGATATATCAAAAGTAATTAAGGGAAAATCAATAATGAATTTACAACATAAAGATTCAACACTGAGTACTCTTTATAACGATGAATCTTCAGACCCTACTCATATTCGCTTTGGTTTTGGTGCTATTACTGAAAAAGAGATTACCCGCTCAATAGAAAATTTATTCGTAATATTGAAAAGTTCATAGGTATTTTAACAACTTAAAAAATGAAGAATTTAGCTACAAAAAATCCATAAGATTACTATCCCCTTGTACTGATTAAAATATTCCAAAGTCACCTTGGTTTGATTTATTTTATCTATGACAACAAGCTCATAAACAAAATGAAAGTTGTTTGACAATAATTTGATATTCATGGAATAAAGTCGCACAATCCTCGGCTGAGCGATAAATTCAGTAATGTGGTCGTCGGAAAAGCGAAAAATCAGCAGCTAGTAATAAAAAGAAATCAGAGTAGAAATAATGGATTCAAAAATACAACTTACCAAAGAAGATCTTAGAAAGAACAAACCAACACGCGATGAATATTTAACTAAGCCTAAAATACCTTTAATTGTGGTATTAGACAATGTCACCAACAGCTACAACATTGGTGCCTTTATTCGTTTGGCTGATGCTTTTGCTATCGAAAAAGTCATCGTTTGTGGCGCGCTAACCATTTCAGATAAGAAAATGAAAAAAGCCTCGAGAAATGAAGCGAAATGGGTATGCGTTGAATATAGCGATAGTACTACAGCAAGCTTACAAACATTATTGGATGAAGGACATAGCATTTACAGTGTTGAGTTATGCCATGAGTCTGTTGATTATACTAGTGTTACTTACCCTGCTAAATGCGTATTAGTATTAGGTAATGAGCGTAAAGGTGTGAGTGAAGCGGCATTGAAATTAAGCCATCAGCAAATACATATTCCTATGTTTGGCATGGGTAACTCGCTCAATGTTTCTACCGCTGGTGCTATTGTCTTGGCAGAGTGTGCTAATCAAATTAGAAAGTTGCCACAAGCTTAGTCTGTTATAAACAGCCGACTATTGAGAACATAAAACTCAGTGCATAGCACTCAAAGTATGGCACTCAAAACGTGTGGGGGTATCTCAGCACGCTTTACGTTTGAATTGTAATTACATTGAGTTTATAAAATAAGCTTTTATCTGTAATTAGCTAAAAGCTTACTAACATTCGCTTTAGTCGTTTTAGTTAACTTCTGAATGAAAGAAAATGACACTTCATCAATACCGGCCTGTTGCTGAATATCATCTAACATAGCAACCCAAAGCTTTGCTGTCATTTCAGAATCATACAATGCTCTATGGAAACTGCCATTTGAAGCAATGCCTTTATAGTTAATCAATGTTCCTAACTTATGGTTAGGCGCCGTTTGATACAATCGGCGAGATAATAATAACGAGCAAGCAAACTGACCATCATAATCTGACGAAATACGTTTTAGCTCGCTGTCTAAAAAACGCTTATCAAAGGATGCATTATGAGCCACTAGGTTTTGCCCTTGTATAAAGTCCGCAAAACGATCCATCACTTCATGACACGGCGCGGCTTTGCTTAACATTTCATTGGTGATACCAGTGTAGTCAGCAATAAAATGACTTACTGGTCGCCCAGGATACATCAGCTCTTGAAAGCGTTCGGTTATCACACCGTTGTCGAGTTTTACCGCCCCAATTTCTATGGCTCTATCGCCATTATCAGGTGACAAGCCAGTTGTTTCAAAATCGAGGATTATTAGAGAGTTTGCGTTCATAAAATTAGTTACAATTGAAGGTCGTTAATACCGGGGATTAGGCGTCATTTATTTTAGACTAATGATATCAGCAATAGCGAGAATGTTGTGAATTCATCTTTGATAAATTTAGCGATATCATTTATGTTCGACAACTAAGGTGAGCTTTTTAACTTGGATAGTAGAACTAATTAGATTAATGGTTAATGGTTAATGGTTAATGGTTAATGTGAAAGTTAGTAATTATTTCGAATAATAATCACTAACTTTATTAGGGTCTGTTGATCTTTGGCGGTTAAATTTTGTTCGAGATAAAAGCGTTTTAATCGCGGCGAGTAGTGTGTAGCCTAGTCACTCTAAGCAAATACTACTCAACAATGAGTAAAACGCTTTTAGCCGAATTCTTCGGACAGCGTTTGTTGGTCATTTTTACGGCGTTATCACCTTTTTATGTGGAACAACCACATGACAAAGGCTCCGCCTTGTATAAATACCCAACAAAGCGCTGCAAAAACAATCTCGAAAGATCAACAGACCCTAGTATATTTCTATTAAGGGTTAGCTATTTTTTTGTAACCACTCATTTGTCTCTGCAATATCACCGCCGCCAAACGACAATGAAATTAAATTAGCGGCAACCAGCTGTTCTCCGGTAAAGCTGTGTTGCTTATACTCTAATTTAGGCGCAGCAATAGCATCAGAAATCACTTGGCACTTATAGCCTTTATTAACTGCACTTCGACAAATAGTTTGCACGCACGCTTGTGCCATTGCACCGACAATAACTAGGTTATCTATCCCTAATTCAACCAATGTTTGTTCCAATGTTGTCTCAATGAAACTGTCTATTTGATGTTTTATAATAACAGGTTCATTTTCAATAGGTTTAACACTTGATTCAATTTCAGCGCCCACTGTATTTGCAGTAAAAAAGGCAGCATTAGCCTCTTTAAATAAATGTTGGATATGAATAACAGGCATTTCACTTTGTCTAAAGTGCGCTAATAATTTACTGGCTTTTTTGGCCGCCAAATCAGTATTATCAAGCTCAAAACGTCCACCACTAAAATAATCATTTTGTAGATCAACCAACACTAAAGCGGTTCTCTTATCATGCACAGGTTTGGTATGTTGTGCTAATACAGTAAAGTCATCTTCTTCAAGGTACCACTGACCATCTTCTGCTAGGGTCCAAAGCTCTTTGCTAATAAAACCACTAGCAATATTCATACGCCAATTCGCTGAAAGTATCGCCTGCCCTTCATTTAACACTTTGATATCAATATTTCGGTAAACTAAATCACTTGGATTACTTTTGGCAAATTCAAGCCAAAAGTCAGCGATAGCTGCTATTGAAGTAAATTTTCCAAAAGGGTGAACTTGCATCGTTGCACTGGGAAGGTAGCGGTTAATGCATGCTTGGACATTCCCTTGATTGAAATCAGAGATCCACTGAGCGCTAGCTTGCATAACGTTATTTCGTATAGTGTTTAATGTTGTTTGATTCATTTTTTATCTCTTAGTTATTTCAGAAACACTATTTTATTGTTATTCTAAACAACAATAATCAACCAAAAGATGAAAACAATGTTCAATAAAAGTGAACAAAAGCGCTTAGCTTACCAAATGTTAGTATTTGATGAAGTGCTTAAACAAGGCTCCTTTACAGAAGCAGCTCATAGTCTAGGTCATACTAAGTCAGCAATTAGTCAATACGTAAGTCAACTTGAACTAGCCTTAGGCGTGCGTTTGCTCAATAGGAGTACTCGTACATTAAACTTAACGCCTACAGGTCAGCTGGTTGCCAAACGTAGTGAGCAATTACTTGAGTTATTAACCGTCACTTTAGATGAGATAGATGAGAGTGCGATAGCGCCCGCGGGACGAATAGCGATAACGGCTCCACATGCTTTTGAAGCATCTTTAGTCACCCCCATAATCACAGAATTATGTGATGAATACCCAAAGCTTACCCCTGAGCTGACATTTACTGACGAACGTTTAGATATACTTAAACATCAACTTGATGTCGCCATTTCAGTAGGCCCTCAAAAAGATAGTTCATATCATGCGATACTGATTGGTGAGTTAGAAAGTGTATTAGTGGCTTCACCAAAATATCTGGCTAAGCACGCTGAAGTTAATGAGCAAAACTTATCAGAGCAAAATTTAATTATGCTGCCATGGCAAAGTAATTTTTCCCTGACTAAAAACGGTAAGAACGTAATTACTTTTAACAGTTTAAAGTATCTAAAAATGAACACTTCAACTAGTGCTATCAATAGTGCCGTAACAGGCGCTGGTATCTGTTTAATTCCATCAGTATTTATTAAAAGTCAATTACAATCAGGTTCATTACAGCGCGTATTGCCTGATTATTTGGGCGAAGCGAGAAATGTTTATGCTGTGCACTCTTATCAGCAACAATTACCGCTGATCTTACGGTTATTTATCAATAAATTAAAAGCTAAGTTCTTACAAGAACAATAAATATTATTCTATGTAAAGTATCTTTAAAGGTTATGTTAATCGTGCAAAAAAGCCAAACATTGGGCGTTGTTGCCACGAAAAATCACTCGGTCAGCCTTCAGTCCTAATTGATATTGATACATGGGATCATAATATTCGCAGAGCAAAGGTTTTAACCAGTCAAAGTGATGCTGTGGTTGACCCTTGATTTGCTGGGTTAAGGCTACACTCTGTATTTCCTTTAATTGACCATAGCGTTCTGATCCAAGGCGTTTTCGTACCTTGAATAAGCCATGCTCCAAATATTCACTAAAGGCGATAAAACCTTTTTCAACGCCATAGTGTGCTTGATATTGGGCTGTCATTTTTATGATATATTCTTGATATATCTGCTCAAGTCGATAATCCAAACTTTCTTCAATCACCACGAGTGGTGCTAATGTCATAGCGTGTCGTAAACTTCCAGGTAAATGAACGCTACCAATTAATCTACCTTCATCTTCTAGGACTAACCTTTGATCTAAAGAAAAGTTACCTGTGATGTATTGTTCAGCCAGTTTATTTTCAAAATTTATTTGATTTGATTGCGGTGTAACGAAGCTGCCAAAACTCGAACCTCTGTGTCCTGCGGCTCCTTCTAAATCTAAACTGTTCGTACAATGGGCCAAAAAAGGCGTTTTTCCACTACCGGTATTACCAGCTAAAATAGTTAAAGGGTGTAACGCTAGTTGGTCTAGTTCATTCAGTAAAAACTGACGCAGTGCTTTATATCCCCCGATTATCAGTGGGTAGTTAATTCCTGATTCCTTTAACCAGCGTTGTACCGTTTTTGAACGTAAACCACCACGAAAACAATATAAATAACCTTGTGGGTTTTCCCGTACAAAGGTTTGCCATTGTGCTAATCGACTTGCTTTACTTTGTCCTGAAACAAGTGCATTACCCAAGGTGATGGCGGCTTCTTGGCCATTGTTTTTATAACAAACCCCAACTTTTTCTCGTTCATCATTGTTCATTAACGGGTAATTGATGGACTGGTTAAAAGCGCCTTTTTCAAACTCAACAGGGGCGCGGACATCCATTAATGGGATTTTATTTCGAATAATAGTGCGAAAATCAGCACTATCGGCGCGCTCTATTGCTGAGGTGATTTTTCCAGAGGTATTATTTCCTGAGGTATTATTTCCTGAGGTATTATTTCCTGAGGTATTTATGCTCATTACAACAAACTCACTATCGGCGAAGTTGCCGCTACAAGTTCACCAATAGGTTGTAGATCAAGACCACTCTCTTGGCATAACGCTTCAAAAACTTCTTTGCTATCGGGTTTCACTGCCACAAGTAAACCACCACTGGTTTGAGGGTCACATAAAAGTATTTTTTGTTTAGGGCTTAACGGCCCAACGTGTTCGCCATAACTGATGAAGTTTCGCTCACAACCGCCGGGTATACAGCCTTGATCAATATAATCATTGACGAAAGCAAGACGCGGAACTTGCTCAAAATCAATAACAGCTGCAACCCCACTGCCCTGACACATTTCTAAAAGGTGTCCTAACAATGCAAAACCTGTTACATCAGTCATAGCCGTAACTACCTCTAGTGCTGCAAACTTCTGCCCAATAACATTTAAGGTTTTCATTGCTTGTGGCGCTAGTTGCGCATGCTCAGGTAGTAATTTTCCTTGTTTTTCAGCCGTGGTCATAATGCCAATACCTAATGGCTTGGTTAAATACAGAAGATCGCCAACCTCTGCGGTATTATTTCGCTTAATGTGCGCATTATTAATTAGGCCGGTAACCGCTAAACCAAAGATAGGCTCTGGCGCATCAATGGAGTGACCGCCCGCTAATGGGATACCAGCCTCAGCACAGATAGCTCTAGCGCCATCAAGCACTTGTTGGGCAATTTCAGGAGCTAAAAGATTGACTGGCCAGCCCAAAATAGCTATCGCCATTATCGGTTTTCCACCCATGGCATAAATATCGCTGATGGCATTACAGGCAGCAATTTTACCAAAGTCAGTTGGGTCATCAACAATGGGCATGAAGAAATCAGTGGTTGAAATCACGCCTTGATCATTGCCAATATCGAAAACGGCCGCATCGTCTTTAGTACTATTACCTACTAAGAGTGCGTCATTCACAGGTAAGGCAAGTGATGACTTTAGCATCACATCAAGTACCGATGGAGAAATTTTACAGCCACAGCCTGCGCCGTGTGAGTATTGGGTCAAGCGAATTGGTGTCATGGTGTTTCATATAAGGGAATAAGCAAGTAACTAATTTACAGCAATAGCTTCACTGTTACACCCGACGATTAAAATATAATTGTTGTTGCTAGCGTAAAACTGAAAATAGCAAGCTTATCTTAATCGATCCCATGCTCAATCAAGATGGATATTTCTGAGTGCATAAGCAATTTCAATTTGATGAAGATTGATAAATTTAAAAACCACCGTATAAATACAATGCTAGTGGTATGAATAAAATCGATACCACTGTACTTAAAAATACAGATAAGCTCGCTTTTTCTGGCTTCGCGTTTAACAAGACGGCTAGTGAAACTGTATTGCCAGCTAGTGGTACGATTGAAAACAGGATCAGTACTTTGTATAAATCTTCATTGAGTAATTGTATGAATACTTTATCTAGATAAATAAGTACCAGAATTGAAGCGGGCCAAAAAATGAATTTAATGATAAAAGAGATTTTTATAAATTTAGCATCTAAATCTTCACTTTTATTAAAGCCATGAAGTCCCATTCCCAACATCATCATCCCTAGAATTCCATACGCACTTTTAAATTGGTCAGAGTAAAACGTTAACTCTTGCGGAAGCTTTATCCCCATAACATTCAGGGTTATTCCGACAATAAACGCATGTAAAATAGGGAGTTTTATTATCTTAACAATACTTTGTTTAGCGGTGAAGTTTCCTTTCGCCGTTACATAAAAGCCAGTGGTATTTTCATATAAAAGCGAGGCCAATACCGTGAAAATATAAATGTTTGCTAGGTTTGTATCGAAAAAAATCAACGCTAGAGGTATGCCAAAATATCCAGTATTTCCTGTGCCACTTGAAAAAGCTAAAATATTTCCTGTTGGATCATTCCAGTTCTTTCCAAAAATAAACAAAGTGGCAAAAGCAATGATGGAACCGAATATGTATAAAAAGATAGGTAAAAAGGCGACACTGGCATTAATTTCAACACTCATCGTTGCAGACAAGACAACAATTGGTCCGATAATATAAATAAGAAGTGCAGCAATACTATGTCGTTGAACATCCAAATGTTTTGTAGCAAAAAATCCTAAGCCAACATTAAGATATAGCGGGAAAATTTTAATTAACAGTATTAAAAATATATTCACATTACCCTTCACTGTGCAGATTTAGGAAACAAAAAACAATAACACAAACGAGAGGGACCTTTGTGGCATATTTTAAATTATCTTATTAGTTATTTTGTAGCGTGCATCATAGGTCGATAGAATAATAAGTTAAGCCAAATAGTAGTTTTTTTATTTAAAAAATTCCCTTACTATAAAGTCGAGTCATACTTTCATCGCTAAAAGGTCTCGTATGCTATCTAAATTACTTTTTCCTCTTGTTTCATCATTTTTTCTTTTTTCTACTCTAGCTATAGCTCAATCATCTGACAGTTATGAAAAAGCATTGCAAAGTTTTTACCAAAATGAAATTAATGAAACTTTTATACACTTAAAAAATGCTTTAAAAGAAGAGCCTTCCCATTTACCTTCAAAAATATTATTAGCCAAGGTACATTTATTAAGAGGTGAAGGTGACGCGGCTATTGATTATATTGAAGAAGCAATAACACTTGGCGCGGACGTTAATCTTACAACGCTAACACTTGCCAAAGCTTACCTACTAAAAAGAGAATATTTAAAGGCTATATCTTTAACTGATACTAATTTAACTGTACAAAATAAATTTGAACTTATTTTATTACAAGCATCGGCGCTACAAGGTATTGAGCGTGATGACGAAGCGCTTATAAAGTATAAGCAAGCGATTGCAATACAACCTAAAAGTATTAAGGCATTAAGTGATATTACCTATTTTTATTTACGTACTGGGGATACCAAACAAGTTAAAAAACATTTAATACAACTAGAAAAATTCGCCCCAGAATCCGCTGTATTCCTTTATATAACAGGTCAGTTATTGGAAGAAGAAGGAAAGCATGAAGCCGCTTTAACATACTTTGAAAAAGCCTACGATAAATCTCCTACTAATTCACTTATTAGCCGCTCACTCGCCAATAGTTTTATTAAATTTCGAAAATATACTCAAGCACGTATGATTGTTAATGAAATTTTAAAAGAGAGTCCAGATGAACCCTTTATTATGCTGCTTAATGCTCGTTTACATACTGTCAGTAAAGAGAATAAGTTAGCTGATGAAGCATACGGTGAACTTATCCAAAAATTTCTCCTCGTACCGAGTGAGGTCATGGAAAAAATGCCTGAGTTATTATATATCTCCGGTTTAGCTGATTACATGATGAGCCGTTATGAAAGTGCACAACAAAAATTACAATCATTCATAACAGCTAAACCAGAGAACTTAAATGCAATTGTTTTACTCGTTGATATTTATTTGAAACAAGAGCAACGTTATAAAGCAATAGAATTACTTGAAAGAAATAGTCAATTGGTAGAAAGCCATTTACCTACGGCTTTAAAGTTATGTAACTTGTATCTTCAAGACAAGAAAGCGTTTAAATGCAATACGCTATTAATAAGCTTAAATCGAGTTTATGGCAATCATGACGGTATAAATTACTTACAAGTAAAAGTGCTGCAAAGTTATAAAAAACATGCCGAAGCTTTGGTCTTTTTTGAAGAAAAGCTAAGTACCAGTCAAGAAGTCAAAGTAAAAAAATTGGCTATTTCACTCTATACGTTAAATAACCAACATCAACAGGCACTAGTGATAGTAAATGAATTATTAAAAGAGGATCCAAGTAATTTAAACCTTCAATTAACGAAAAGTGATGTCTTAATAGAATTAAAGCAATTTGATACAGCTGAGTCTATCTTACAAAACATCGTCAAAGCACAACCTAATTTACTAAAAGCAAAGTTCAATCAAGCGCAAATCCTATACTTGAAAAAAAATTATGCTGAAGCTCAAAAGCAAGCAGAAAAGTTACTCGATAATGAACCTAATAGTTTTCGAATATATACCTTGTTAGGGAATTCATTACTAGGTCAGAGGAAATTTGATTTAGCTTTATCTGCTTTTTATAAAGCTCAACAATTTTCAAAAAACAATCCTGCTGCGGTTGAACCGATCATAAGGTTATACCGAATATCAGGTAAACTTGACTTAGCTTTAGCTGAATTAAATTCATTAGGAAGACAGTTTTTTTTAGAGCCTAAGTACATTCAACAAAAAGCTGAAATATATGTGCTTCAAAGAAAGTATGAACAGGCCGCCCGTGAGTTTAAAATCCTATTTGACTTATGGGGTGAAAACTACCAATTATTATTAGTGCTAGCTCAAATGCAACGAGGCGCTAAACTTTATCAAGATGCTGAAGCTTCTATAGTGAGATCGTTAGAAGTAAAGCCTGGTTTTATTTATTCAGAAATTGAATTACTGCGAATTTATTTAACACAAAAGCAGTTTACAAAAGCTGAGTCATTAGCTCAAAAGTTACTTAAAACGCACCCAGAAAATGCCAATATTCAACTATTATCAGGTGATGTTGATTATGCTAGAGATAAGTTTAAAAAAGCACATCAACACTATTTAAACGCATTAAGGTTGAATAACAACTATTCCCTCGCAGCTATAAAGCTATATAAATTGGCAAGAACTAAACATATTGGTGAACAAATACTTGAAAATACTTTGATAGCAATTATAGCTGACGATAATGAACGTTATTTACATCGTAATTTACTAGCAGATCTCTATCTTGGTCAAAATAGAAAAGATATGGCTAAAGCTCAATATGAAATATTAGAAAAAGTTGATAACTTACCGAATAAACAATTTTTGTATAACAACTTAGCTAACCTGTATTTAGATGAAGATTTAATTAAAGCATTCGCTTATATTGAGAAAGCACTGACAATAGAGCAGTCAAATGCTAGCTTTTATGACACTAAAGGTTGGATATTATGTCTACAAGAAAATTTTCAAGATGGCCTTAGCTTACTAAGGCGATCTTATGCTATTAATTCAAACAACCCCGCCAATCGATATCACATTGCTTACGCGTTAAATGCATTGAATAGAAAAGCTGAAGCTAAAATTGAGTTAGATGCTGCACTATTTTCAAATGAAAATTTTGTCGAAATAGATCAAGCAAAAATATTAAGAGATTCTCTTTTATAAGTCATTTCTTCTTATAAAGTGTCGACTATTTTTACATTATTTTAGAACTATATTTTTACATTCAACTGAGTCACTGAAAAACAAGTGTTTTTTTTAGTGGAATGATTATTGCAAATTTTACGGTAATAAATGCCTTCGAAAGAATAATAGTTGCTCTTAATTAAGATAGAAACAACTAAATGCCAAAGGAAATATTATGATTAAGAAAATAACGTTAAATGCAATAATGGCCTGTGCATTGTTATTTAACATAAGTGTCTCAGCCGATACGTTTGACTATGATGGTCATTACGACGCGGCTCAATACGACAAAGCTTTCTCTATTGATTACTTTACCGATGATGGTAAAACCGAAATTAAAGGTGGCGTACTCGCTTTTGCAAATGACGGTGGCAATCAATATGTGTATATCTCTCATCCAAAAGGTTTCAAAGACTTATCTTATGGCGGAAAAGGTGCCCATAAAGGTCAAAAGGTATGTGACAAGAAGTGTGCTGCTAAGATAGGTAAAGACGCGAAAAAAGCCGCTGAACTAGCAGCTAAAGCGCTTTGTGCTAATGGAAACGCTGGGAAGCAATGCCGTAAAGATGCCAAAGAATCTGCTAAGCAAATAGGCAAAGATGCCGAAAATGCAGCGAGAGATGATTCAATTGTCGGTGGTGGTGGTGATCAGTATAATGTTGGTTGGGGCAATGGCAACGGAAATAGCAAAGATGCTGATGGTGCAATTGGTAGTGAACATTTTACTTTAACTTTCCAATTTGGTGGTGAAGACTACGAAGTAAAATTTGATCCAGAAGTACCAGGCGGAACAAAAGTTAGCAGTGTGTCAAAAGATGCTGTAAAAGGCGCTGATATAAGCTTCCTTTCCACGCTTGATTATAATGCATCAATAGTTAGTGACGATGGTACCTTGGGTGCCTTCAGTGATCATTCGCCAGAAACAGTTACGTGTAATGTTGATAATCAAGGTAACGTAGATCTTGATAATGAAACAAGTAGTGACCCTTCTTGTTATCAATTAGCTGATACAGATGAAAATAAAGATGCTGACGGTAATCTTTATGAATGGGATTTCAATTTTGGTATTGAGATAATGCTAGAATCTCAAATTTTTGATATTGCTAGTTTATCTGTTGATAGCTTTGCGCATATTAGCGATGATAATGCTGACTCTGCCTTAATACGCTTAGATGCATTGCATGCTTCACCAGCAAAATCGTCTTGTGATTCAGATAAGCATGATGTGTGTTCTGCCACTGTAGTACCTCCTACTGAAGTCCCAGAGCCTACAACACTCGCTGTATTCGCATTAGCGTTAGGTTTATTACGTATTCAAGCTAAGCGTCGAAATGGATAATTTATTCAAGCGTAAGTAAACTTTCCAAAGGGCTTATTAAGCCCTTTTTTATTGCCCGAAATTTAATCGCTAGTCATTTTTTTTCTGGACTAGTAACGCAGTTCTGGTAGCAGACAGACTATTAACATTCTAGTGACGAGTTAAAAATAGTTAGCTTGTGCATTAAATAAAATCATCTGCTTTTATATTATTAGATTTCATATATACCATTTAGAACAGTGCCTGCAACGACTACATTCTTCGCTGTCGTCAGGTACAGCATCATGTTATTTACATCACCTATACCACAAACTTAGCAGCCAATTTTTCAAGGTTATTAGCAATCTCAACTTGCTCATTAGCTGCCAACGAAACATCTTGTGCTCCAGAGGTTATTTCAGAAGACTTTTTATCTATATCATTGACATTTTTATTGATGTCCTCCGTCACACTAACTTGCTCTTCAGCTGCCGTGGCAATTTGTTCTATCATCAAGTTTATATCAGAGACTGCCGTTACAATACTTGTCAGTGATAACTCTATTTGATGAGCACCATCAATACTATCATCGGCACGTTTTTGCGTACCTGCAACCATAGTATTGGCGTTACTTGCTTCACTTTGTAATTGATTAATAATCTCTTCAATTTCAATGGTTGAATCTTGAGTACGCTGAGCTAAAGTCCTAACTTCATCCGCGACAACCGCAAAACCACGACCTTGCTCTCCTGCTCTTGCCGCTTCTATTGCTGCATTAAGGGCAAGTAAGTTAGTTTGATCAGCAATTCCCTTAATAACATCAATGACATTTGAAATATTCGATGTAGTTGAGTGCAACCCAGAGATCAGTACCCCTATTTCAGAGACTTCTGACGCTAAATTATTGATTGCTTCTAGTGAATTCCCTACGACAGTCTGGCTCTCAATCGCCTGAGTATTAACCTGATGCGTCGATGACATGGCCTCATTGGCGTTACGAGAAACCTCTTGTACTGTTGCCGACATTTCCTCTATTGCTGTCGCCACTTGCGCAGTTTCATCTCGCTGTTGTTGCAGACTATCTACGTTATTATCAACAATGATAGATGATTGTTTCGCTGAAGCAGCCAGAGAAACACTACTATTTTTTATTTCTGTGATGGCATTAGAAAATGTGCTGAGTGTTTTATTTAATCCCCGAGCAATATTCCCCAATTCATCCGTACTAAAAACACCTGCCTGTATTGATAAGTCATTCTGTTCAGTTACTTTTTCCATCGTTACCGAAATTTCATTTAATTGCTTAATTAAGTTTGTCAAAATAACGTAAACAATAAAAATAGTAATAATAAAAGTTGAAATGATAATGATCAAATTAACGATAACTTTACTATCTGCCTCACTAAGTAACTGATTAATGCCAGCGATAAACTCATCAGCAACAAGGTTTTCGATATCTTTCAGTAAATTAATTCGTCCTGACGCACTGTTAAACCATTCACCCGCATCAACATTGAAAGGACCATTTTGACCAACAGATACTGCAAGTTCTCTTATGCGTCTTACTTCAATCGCATCATTATTTTTTAAGGTGTTTTTATAAGCATTTACAATTTTTAATGACGCTTTAGTACTAAATTGCTCTAAATAGCTATCTTGTAAAGCAACTAGGCTAGTGAATTTTTGAAAAGCCGCTTGCGTGAATCTATCTTTTGCAAAGCTACCACTAGCTACCGCACGTTCTATACCAGATCTCTCTTTAGCTTCTAAAAGAGCATAATACGCAATCGAATTACTCACGGTTTCTGTTGGACTAATAACAGAAAAGAACCCTGTTAAGCTAAGCATTTGATGATTTTGAGCGGTGTAATAACCAATAGCCTGGTTCAGTGGGATCGAAAGATCGTCAGAACGTGTTCTAATACTATCTAATTTTAAGAGCCCGCTTTTAACGGTTAAGATAATGCTATTTACCTTATCGTTATCGGAAACAAAGCCGTTTAATTTTTCATTTAAATATGCATGAGCTTTATTGGTCAGCTTACGCTGCTCTGTTAACTCGCGAGAAAATTTATCTCCTTGACTACCAATATAGATAGCAGTAGCACCACGCTCCTTTTGTAACTCATGAACCAGTGCGTTATTCGCAATAGTTAATGTGATCAGCTCTTGAAGTTCTTCAAGCTGCCCTTGCTTTGATGTTAAAGCCGTCAAATTACTCAAACTAAAATAAAGTGTGGCCAAAAGGGGTATCAAAACAAGTAAAATTAGCTTTTGTTTAAACACTAAGTTATTGAGTAAATTCATAAGGTTCCTCATTGAGATTCTGACAAATATTTAAATAGCAAAGTAATAAGTAACCTCTACTCATTCTTCATTCGTTAAAATATTTTCTGCATTTTATATATTCAACTATTCGTGATCTCTAGTATAAACACTTTCCGTAGAAGGTGATAAATGAATAGAGTCAGCATTAATTTATCTGAAAAAAAGTTGCCCTAAATCAAAGCTATAGTTGATTATCAGCCTAATATTTTCAATGCTATCTGTTAAAAATAGCAAAACTCAAATTTGAAGTAATGCTGCGTTATCCATATTACTTTTTAATTATCATATTGCGCTAGATAAAGAACATAAACATACTCACAAAAAGTAGGTATATTAATTAACCGACATAAAAAAGTCCCACCGTAATCAATACGGCAGGACTTTTATGATGATCTCAGTTCTTAATTTTAGAAGCTGTCAAAGTTAATGACTTAAGGCAAATAACTCTTACCCATAAGGTAGCTGTCAACTTCACGAGCACAGCGACGACCTTCATCAATTGCCCAAACAATTAAACTTTGACCGCGACGGCCATCACCCGCAGCGAACACGCCTTCTTTGCTTGTAGCAAATTTATCGTATTCTGCAGCGATATTAGAGCGATTATCTTGCTCTAGACCAAACTGCTCAACTAAACCACCTTCAGGACCCATAAAGCCCATAGCGATAAGCACGATGTCAGCTGGAAGCACTTTTTCACTGCCTGCAACTTCTTGTGGGAACATTTGACCTTTATCATTTTGCTCCCAAGTAATATCAACAGTATGAACCGCTTTAACATTACCTTGTTCGTCACTTTCGATTTTCTTAGTCATCACTAAATACTGACGTGGATCTTGACCTTGAATTTCAATCGCTTCTTTTTGACCGTAATCAACTAACAAACGTTTTGGCCATTGTGGCCAAGGATTGCTATTCTCTTCACGCTTTTCTGGTGGACGTGGCATGATCTCTAGTTGAATTGCGCTGCTACATTGATGACGTAATGAAGTACCAATACAATCGGTACCGGTATCACCGCCACCAATAACCACTACATTTTTGCCTTGTGCATTAATGTATTGGCCATCTTTGTGTTCACTATCAAGTAAACTCTTAGTATTCGCTTTTAAGAAGTCCATGGCAAAATGAACACCGTTAAGTTCACGGCCTTCAACAGGTAAGTCACGTGGCACAGTGGCGCCAATACATAACACTACGGCGTCAAAATCAGTTTCTAGCTGTTCAACACTAACGTCTTTACCTACTTCAGTGTTAGTAACAAATACAATGCCTTCTTCCGCTAAAATATCAACGCGGCGTTGTACTAATTCTTTTTGCAGCTTCATATTTGGAATACCGTACATTAACAAACCACCGATACGATCGGCGCGTTCATAGACAGTAACCATATGGCCAGCTTTATTAAGCTGTGCAGCAGCGGCAAGACCAGCAGGTCCAGAACCAATGACAGCAACGTTTTTACCTGTACGTGCTGATGGTGGTTGAGCGACTACCCAACCTTCCTTAAAGGCATGATCAATAATTTCTTTTTCATGTAACTTAATAGCTACAGGATCAGCATTGATACCTAGTACACAAGCGCCTTCACAAGGTGCCGGGCACACACGCCCAGTGAACTCAGGGAAGTTATTGGTTTTATGCAATAGCTCTATTGCATCTTTCCAACGGCCTCGGTAAATCAAGTCATTCCATTCAGGAATAACATTGTTAACCGGGCAACCCGCCACGGCAGGTGCAAATTCTGATTTTGCTGATTGGCAAAATGGTACGCCACAGTCCATACAGCGAGAAGCTTGTTTTTCTACAGCTTTTAGTGGTATTTCTTCATAGACTTCAAGCCAATCAGATAAACGTTCACCTGCTTTGCGTTCAGTTGGCAAGGCACGACCTACGTTGATAAATCCTGTTGGATTTCCCATAA
>OLHM01000124.1_pt1 | contig 31017 bp, 27 predicted proteins | sample 1609611 | NCBI WGS metagenome assembly OLHM01 (sample SAMN05416891, study PRJEB24817) | seawater metagenome | isolation source: Sea water | place: Canada:Atlantic | collected 2013-11 | reverse complement strand
AGCTATCTGTAACAGGCATATCATATAGCCAGTTAACTCATGCACAATCTACAGCAGAGCCGGTGACAGAAGAAGTTAAAAAGGGGCCTAATAATGGACGAATGTTACAAGATGGCGATTTTGCTATTGAATTGGCTATTTTCGAAGAGGGCGTAAAACCAGAATTCAGGATTTATGCAACCAAGGGAAAGGTTAAGTTAGCAGCCGAAGATTTAGAAGTGAATATAAAACTTAATCGTCTCGGCGGTGTTGTCGATGACATTAATTTTTATACCGAGAATAACTATTTACGCGGTGATATGGAAATATACGAACCACACTCTTTTCAGGTCACGTTAACGGCTAAATACGGCAATGAGAAGCACCAATGGTCTTATGATAATTTCGAAGGACGTACTGCCATAAACGATAGCATTGCTAAAGCAATGTCAATAACAACAGAGCCTGTTCAAAGTCAGGTTTTTAATGAAACCTTGACTGTTTTTGGCAAATTGAAAATAGCACCGAATGCCATTAGAAACATCAGTGCCAGATTTCCAGGAGAAATAAAAAGGCTTCATGCGGTGCTTGGTCAACGCGTTAGCAAAGGGCAACTGCTGATGACAATAGAAAGTAATGATAGCCTTCAAGCATACAAGGTTTACTCGCCAATTAATGGTTTGGTAACCGCTCAAAGTGTCGGGGCAGGTGAGCAAACAAATGATAGAACACTGCTAACAATCACTAATACCACTATGTTAATCGCAGAGTTAGGTGTATTCCCGATAGATCAAGCAAAAGTGAAATTAGGAGCCTCAGTCAATATCTCGATGCCCGGTACTGAAAAGGTCATAAAAACACAATTATTCGATGCACTGTTCGATGTTAACAAAGAGCAAGCAAAATTATTTCGGGCAGAAGTGCCAAACCCTGATGGTTCACTTAGAGCTGGCCAATTTCTTTCAGCTGAAATTTTACTCGATAAATATAAAGTACCTTTGGCGGTTAAAACAGATGGCTTGCAATCTTTTCGAGATTTCACTGTGGTATACGCAAAAGTTGATGAGGAATATGAAGTAAGAATGCTCGACTTAGGCCGGAAAGTTGGCTCTTGGGTAGAGGTGTTAGGTGGCATAGTTGAAGGAACTGAGTATGTGGCTAAAAACAGTTACATCATCAAAGCCGATATTAATAAATCTGCTGCGTCACACGATCATTAAGGAAGTTGTATGTTGGAATCCATTTTAAAATTTTCTATCGAACGCAGCAAACTGATACTGGTTTTTGTATTAGCCGTTGCAACGATTGGATTATGGAACTTTACTAAATTGTCCATAGATGCCGTACCTGATATCACTAATGTTCAGGTCATTATCAATACTGAAGCGGCGGGTTATACCCCTTTAGAAGTTGAGCAAAGGGTGACCTTTCCGCTTGAAACTGCTTTAGCTGGCGTGCCTGGCTTAGTTAATACTCGTTCGGTATCTCGATACGGGTTATCGCAAGTTATTGCTATTTTTACTGATGAAACGGATATTTATTTTGCCAGGCAGGTTATTGGTGAAAAACTCAACGCTGCTAAGTCTGAATTACCCGCTGGTTTATCGCCTGTGCTTGGACCTATTTCAACTGGTTTAGGTGAAATATTCATGTTCACCGTTGATGCAGAGCCAGGAGCGAAAAATGCGGATGGCAGTGCTGTAACGGCAACCGATTTACGAACGATTCATGATTGGACTATCAGACCGCAATTGATTCAGGTTGATGGCGTGGTTGAAGTGAATCCCATCGGTGGTTACAAAAGAGAAATATTAATTGCTATCAGCCCACAGAAGTTATTAGCACATGGTTTAAGTCAGCAAGATGTGATTGCTGCTATTAGCACTCATAATCAAAATCGTGGCGCTGGGTTTATTGAAAAAAATGGTGCTCAGTGGTTGGTTCGTGTTCCTGGTCAAGTGCAAGATATTGAAAATTTGGGCAATATTCCTATTGCCACGCGCACAGGTCAATTCTTAAAAGTAAAAGACGTAGCCCAAGTAAAAGAAGGTAAAGAGTTACGTACGGGTGCTGCAACCCAAGATGGTCATGAAATTGTACTCAGTACTGTCTTTATGTTGATTGGCGAGAATAGTCAAAGAGTTGCTAAAGCGGTCAGTGAAAAACTGGCTGAAATCAATGAAACGTTACCCGATGGCATCATAGCTAATGCGGTTTACGATCGAACTAAACTCGTTAATAAAACCTTGAACACTGTTGAAATGAACCTGATTGAAGGCGCTATCTTAGTGGTTGTCATTCTCTTTCTTTTTCTTGGCAACTTTAGAGCCGCACTTCTAACTGCAGCCGTTATTCCATTTGCAATGTTAATGACTATAACAGGCATGGTACAAACGAAAACCAGTGCAAACTTAATGAGTTTAGGTGCGCTTGATTTCGGATTACTTGTTGATGGCGCCATTATTATTGTTGAAAACTGCATGCGTAGGTTAAGTCAAGCTTCTGCTGGCAAAGTACTGCCAGTGAAAGAAAGGTTAACCTTAGTCTTTGATGCAACACGTGAGGTAATTCGTCCGGCATTATTTGGTGTATTCATTATAACTGTGGTGTATTTACCTATTTTTGCTTTAACGGGTGTTGAAGGGAAAATGTTTCACCCTATGGCAATTACCGTTGTTATCGCTTTAGTGAGTTCAATGCTGCTATCAATAACGTTTGTACCTGCAGCTATCGCCTTAATGTTCAAAGGACCCATCGTTGAGAAAGAAAACATGATTATGAATACATGTGAATCTTTTTATAAACCGGTACTCGCTTTTGTGCTAAAAGCGCGTTGGTTAGTGGTTGTATCGGCTTTTTCTCTTGTTGTGGTTGCTGGTGTGATGGGCAGTAAATTAGGAAGTGAATTTGTACCTAACCTAGATGAAGGCGATATCGCCATGCATGCACTTAGGATCCCTGGTACATCGCTCTCTCAATCGGTTGAAATGCAAAAGATTTTAGAAGCGAAAATTAAAGAACTGCCTGAAGTTGACTTAGTCTTTGCAAAAATAGGCACAGCAGATGTTGCTACTGATGCGGTACCACCTAGTGTTGCAGATAACTTTATTATGCTTAAACCGCGTGATGAGTGGCCAGATCCGAGCAAAACGAAAGACCAATTTGTACGTGAACTTGAAGCAATGGTAATGCCTATACCAGGAAACCGTTACGAGTTTTTACAGCCTATTCAAATGCGATTCAATGAGTTACTTGCGGGTGTACGCGCTGAACTTGCTATAAAAGTGTTTGGCGATAATTTTGATACACTTGCTAGCTTAGGCTCAAAAATAGAGCAGGCCATTGAAGGTGTTGACGGTATTCGTGATGTCCAGGTTGAACAGACTAAGGGTTTACCTATTCTTACTGTCGAACCGAACGATGAAAGATTAGCCTTATATGCCATTTCAAAAGCTGATTTTCAAAATCAAGTCGGTGTTGCTATCGGCGGTGAAACCGTTGGCAAGTTTTATCAAGGTGACAAACGTTTTGATATTACCGTCCGTTTACCTGAAATCGAACGCAATAACGTTGATAACTATGGGCAATTACCCATCACCTTACCAGAAGGTGGTTACGTGCCGTTGCAAGAGTTAGCTTCAATTGAACTGATTAATGGTGCTAATCAGGTTAATCGTGAAAATGGTAAGCGAAGAGTTGTGGTAACTGCAAACGTGCGTGGTCGTGATTTGGGAAGCTTTGTTGGTGATATCAAAAAAGCAATCAATGCAGACGTTGATATGCCATCAGGATACTGGGTGGAATACGGCGGTACTTATCAGAAACTGCAATCAGCAGCTAAGCGATTAAGTGTCGTTGTACCAGTAACCTTAGTCTTGATTATTGGCTTACTTTTATTAGCTTTAGGCTCTTTTAAAGATTCAATGATTATTTTTACTGGGGTACCACTTGCGTTAACTGGCGGTATCTTTGCGTTGATACTCAGAGATATTCCCTTCTCAATATCAGCTGCTGTGGGTTTCATTGCGCTGTCAGGGATCGCCATTTTAAATGGTCTGGTAATGGTTTCTTTTATTAGAGAACTTCGTAAGGAAAAATTGGGCTTAGAAGAAGCTATTGTCAAAGGTGCATTAACTCGCTTACGTCCTGTACTAACAACAGCATTAGTTGCTTCATTGGGTTTTATTCCAATGGCGTTAAACACAGGTATTGGCTCTGAGGTTCAAAGACCTTTGGCAACAGTTGTTATTGGCGGTGTTATTTCTTCAACCCTATTAACGCTATTTGTTCTTCCTGCTTTATATCGCTTGTTACATTCAAGAAGTAGTAACAAGTCAGTAGAAAGTACTGATGTAATTGAAATAAAAGGATAAAAAAATGTTAGCAAAGTCCAAATTAACAACTTTGCTGTACTCTCTACTCATCCTATGTGCAATGGCTTCTGTAGAAGCTTTCGCCCATGGGGTGGATGATAGTACACGCAACTTTCTACAAAACAATTCGGGTATTCAAATTATTCCGTTTATGTATATAGGTGCCAAACACATGGTTACCGGGTATGACCATTTACTGTTTTTAGTCGGTGTGCTGTTCTTTTTGCATCGCAGTAAGGATGTTCTGCTTTATGTCAGCATGTTCACCGTCGGACATAGCCTGACTTTGATGACAGGAGTACTAGCAAATATTCAGGTGAATGCCTATTTGATCGACGCAATTATCGGATTTTCAGTGGTTTATAAAGGTTTTGATAACTTAGGAGGTTTTAAACATTTCTTTGGAAAACAGCCTAATCCTAAAGCGGCTGTACTGATCTTTGGTCTCTTTCATGGTTTTGGCCTTGCTACCAAAATACAGGAATTCAAACTGCCTGCAGAAGGACTAGCAACTAACTTATTAGCATTCAATGTTGGTGTTGAATTAGGACAATTCATTGCACTGATGTTCATTTTACTGGCGATAAATTACTGGCGTAGCTTTGAGAGCTTCGATAGGTTTTCAAAAGTAACCAATACCGCATTAATGAGCGCAGGTTTTATGCTCGTTGGTATGCAATTAACTGGATATTTAGTCGTTAATTAAGATGAAAATATTATTATGAGAAAATTATTATGAGAAAATTATTTATGGAATCAAATCAACAAAGTCGTTCATTGTTAACTGCCACCATGTTCTCCTTGGTCATAGCAATAGTCGCCTTAGTAATATTTATATTGCCAGCAGAATATAACATTGACCCTAGTGGATTGGGTGAAAAACTCGGGTTAACTGTATTCAATGAAGAAGGAAAAGCAACAAAGGTCAAGCCATCAACGGCAGGACAACAGGATTTGGTTATTTTAAATATTCCAGCGGGGAAGGGAATTGAGTACAAGTTGGCTATGAAAAAATTTACAAAAGCGACTTATGAATGGGTAACCGATGGCAGCTCACTTTATGTTGACTTACATGGTGAGCCCAAAGGAGACAAAACCGGATATTTTGAGTCTTATACCATTGCAACGACGAATGAAATGAAAGGCAGTTTTACCGCACCATTTGAGGGGTCACATGGCTGGTATTGGAAAAACAAATCAGATAAAAACATTCAAATTCAACTTATTTTTAATGGTGAATATGCCATTGAAGGTCTGAAATAATGAATACCAATTGTACTAAATAAGTGATCATTTTCAAATGGCCTAAATATCCAATAACGTCGTTGCTTTCAATCCTAATAGCCAGCTATTACTCAATTAAACGTCTCGTTCTTGAAAATTTATTCTCACTGAAAGCTGTAACCTTAATTAATCCAAATGGTATAACTTAATAACAAGGTAAAAATATGAATATTTTAAAAAAAATAATACTAATTTCAACATTAGCTATATCAGCATCAACGTTCGCGCATTCAGATGGTCATGGAAAACTTAATGCAGATAAAGTGATTTCGATAGCCCAAACATCGGCAAAGATGCTCACGTTTAAAGATCATGGCATGTCTGTTGGCAAGATTGATAAGTCATGGAATGATCTGACTAAGGAACAATTTAGGATCGTTGAAGAAGGGGAATCTAACTTCATCGTAAAAGCAATGAACACCAAAACGAAGAACGTACTGTATTTTGACATCAGTAAAAAAGGCGAAATAAAGGACGTGAAATCTGGAGGCTCTTTTAGTGATGGCCATGGTCATTCGCATTAATTTAAGTGTTTAGACCCTTTTTATAAAAAAAGGGGGGGGGACACCATAAGCGTTTATAAAAAAAGGGTTTTGTGTAAACGCTTATGGGAAGTCTACTGTCGATATTGAGCCTAGCCGTATCGACACCGAACAAACACGTAATGGTCTTATAATTAAATACAACAGAATGTGATGCATTTAGGCCTAAGCCTGATGAATTCCTTAATATAGTAAAGATTCAAAAACTTGTTTAGCCTAGTGTGCTAATGACTGCTTTGAAGCCAACTAATAACATCTGAACGCCTATAACAGCCAAAATTAACCCCATCAATCGAGTAACAATACTCAAACCACTTTTACCGATAGCGGCTAAAATGCGCGAACTAAATATAAAACAAATAAAGGTAATAAGGCATAAAACAGCAAAGACTGAGAGGGTGATGATTATTTCCATCCATCCGTTAGATGATGAATAATTCATTGCTGTAGCAATGGTTCCTGGTCCTGCTAGAAGTGGCACGGCTAAGGGCGAAACCGCTACATCAGAGCTATCATCATCTTGAGTGTGATGAAGTTTAGAGCCAGAGCCTTGAAGCATATGGTACCCAACAATAAAGACTAATATACCGCCTGTTATTCTCAGCGCTGGGAGCGTGATACCAAATAAGTGAAAGATTGATTTACCTAAAACGGCAAAACTAGTGATAACTAGAAAGGTAATAATTAACGCCTTAGCTGCAATTTTTCTTTGTTCAACTTTTTCTTTATCTGCGGTTAATCCTGCGAAAACTGCTGTGTTGGCGATAGGGTTCATTATGGCAAAAAAAGCCATGAAAACGGTTAATGCATGTTCTAATAATAAATTCATTAAACCTCAGTTTATTCACAAGTATTTTACAGGATCTATAATAGAACGGCATCAACCAGACATGTGACTACTTTGTTATTGTTGATCGGGTTGAAAGTCTCATAATCGTTAAGAATTCAGTTCCAATACTTCTAGTTTTGTCTTAATAAAATCACTATGGGAGACATGAAGTAAATCTGAAATATTTCGAATAGCATGTTCTTCATACATACAAATCTCTTGATCAGCTAATGCTACTTGCCATAGCGCTTTTACTAGTTGAATGCGTTGTGGCGCACTATAATTTTCATTGATCAACTTAACAAATGGGTAAAGCGACGTAACATCTTCACCTTGAGCTGTTGCATGCTCAACAAGTAAATCAAGCTTTTGTCCCGATAAATGAAAGGATTTTCCGAGAGCCTCTTTCATCACCTGTTGCTCAACAGATGACTTTTCTAAACTTGCTCTATTAACTTCTATGAGCAATGTAGCTGCAGCTAACTGAATTCTTTCTTGTGTATCTACTTGGTCTTCAATGTTTAGTTCTTGGCTAAAGAAACTCTTAAGTTTTGCTAACATGTTTATGCCTTATTTGCTGGAAATCTACATGAGACTCTTAACTTTATGGTTCTGTCGATTGTATTCCCAACTTCTTAAAATAGTAAATAATGATTCTAATATTAATTTATAACTAATTTATAACTGATTTGTAACAAATTTTGAAATTTAATCAAACATCCTTGTGTCTCTTACAAAGACTATTGTATTGAGGAAAGTAATTTTGAGTAAATCGACCATAAATAAAACCGTTATAAAAAGTATTTATGTTGCTGTTTTATTGTTTTGTTTTTCCGCGTTTGGCAATGATTGGCAAGCGCTTTATAAACGCCCAACGAGTATTCCGTTTCCAAGTAACAACCTTTATTCCACTGAAAAAGCAGCATTAGGAAAAATGCTGTTTTTTGATCCTCGATTGAGTCATAACTTTAATATGACGTGCGCTACTTGTCATAACCCGAGTTTTGGCTGGGAAGATGCTACCAAAACATCCATTGGTAGCCAAAATACTGCCCTATCAAGACATTCTCCTACGATTATTAATATGGCCTGGGGAAAGTCCTTTTTTTGGGATGGCCGAGCTAAAACTCTCGAAGCGCAAGCGCAAGGTCCAATCGAAAGCGCGGTAGAGATGAATATATCACTCGATACTGTGGTCAAGCGTTTATCGAAAGTCCCTCAATATACAGAATGGTTTAAACGGGTTTTTGGCTCTTCGGGTATTTCTGGCGACAATATTCGTAAAGCGATAGCAACCTATGAGAGAACGGTTGTGTCTGGTCTTGCGCCATTTGATCTGTGGATAGAGGGTGATGAAAGCGCGATATCTAGTTCAGCAAAACGCGGGTTTACCTTATTCAATGGTAAAGCTAATTGTGCCACTTGCCATCAGGGGTGGAATTTTACTGATAATCAATTTCATGATGTCGGACTGTTAGGAGATGACTTAGGGCTAGGCGCGCTAACTAAAAAGGCGAAAGATAACTTTTCTTTTAAAACGCCAGGTTTACGTAATATTGGGCAACGTGCACCCTATATGCATGATGGCAGGTTTGAATCATTAACTATGGTGATAGCTCATTATGTTGGTGGAATTGTTGATAGAGACAGCCGTTCAGCGCAGCTGAAAACTATCATGTTAACCGCTCAAGAAATTAATGATTTAGAAGCCTTTTTAATGACGTTAACGGGTGAAGATACACCTGTAACTTTACCCCTTTTACCTTACTAGGAATTGATATGACGATTAAAAATAAATTATTGCTCATTTTTATCAGTTTAATTACTGTATTTTCCTCGTTGAGTATATATCTAGTGAGTGAGTTGAATGAACAGGGTAAAGTTACTATTTATGCTTTTAATCAACCGCTTAATGCAATTAATAGTAGCCGCTCTGCAGGTGATATCTTTACTAAGGCAAGTCGATATGCCGATAGTGTATTATCAATGAGCCAGCCACAAAAAAAGGAAAATGTGTTAGCAAAAATAGATGGTTTCTCTTATTTATTTACTCAGCAGTTAAATGAAACTATAGAGAATAGCTTAACTGAAGAATTGAAAAGCGAATCTAAGGCAGTACTCGCATTAGGCGAACAGTGGTTTATCAATATAAAATTTCATGTTGCGAGTGTTGGACAAAGCAAGCTCATTTCGAGAATTGAGCTTGAAGCTGCGCACCATGTTATTCAACAGCGTTTAGGTCTTTTGGTGAAAGATACCTTGCTCGAAGCTGGTGCCCTAGCTAAGCAGGCTGAGAGTTCAGTAAATGAAAAATTATTTATAACCTCCATATTACTTGTCTTTATCAGCTCAATTTCCATTATCACTGCGCTTATTATGGTGAAGCGTTTAGTTAGGCCCATAAATGAATTAATCACTGCAGTAATTGAACTATCTCGTGGCGATGGCGATTTAACTAAGCGTTTGACCATTAATGGTCAAGATGAGATTTCGACTTTATCTAAAGAATTTAATAGCTTCATCGAGAAAGTTCATCAAACAGTGACAGACATCACCACATCAGTTGCCAGTACTAAGCAGCAGCTTGATGAGTTTTCCACTATTTCAGTTGAAACACAGCAAGGGACGTTCAGACAGAAAAATGAAATTGATAATATTAGTGAGGCGATGGTACAAGTCAATGCGTCTACTTCAACCGTTTCAGAAAGCTCACTAGATGTAAAAAAGCAAGCTGAAGATATCTATCAAGAAACTAAAGTGAGTGTTGATTTTGTCGAACAAGCGGTAGCAGAGATTAACCTTTTATCTAACAACGTAGCGCAAACAAGTGAAGTTATTTTTGCGTTGAAAACCTCAAGTACTGAAATTGGTGAGGTCTTGAATGTTATTGAAGCAATTGCTGATCAAACAAACCTACTAGCATTGAACGCCGCTATTGAAGCGGCGCGTGCAGGTGAGGCCGGAAGAGGTTTCTCTGTTGTTGCCGAAGAAGTACGAAATTTAGCGATGAAGACACAAGAGTCGACCACAAATATACACAGAACAATTAGCCAAATCCAACAACAAGCAGAAGAAGCGAAATTGATGATGGAAGCAGGAACGAGTAGTGCTACAAATTGTGTGAAAAAAAATGCCGATGTTTCAAAAGCGCTGCATTGCGTACTTAATAGCGTGGAAGGTATCAAAATTACGAGTGAAATTGTAAGTGAACAAACACAACAACAGATGCAAGCAACAGAGCATGTAAATGGGTACCTACGTGAGATTATTGAAATTGCAGAACAAACATCTGTTGGCAGTCAGCAGTTAGATAGTAATAGTCAAAATGTTATTGCGTCAATGAATGAAGTGAACTTGAAGGTAGAGCAATTTAAGATTTAAGTGAGTATACGAATCTGTGACAAAGTGACTTAAATAACGAAATGAGTTAAAGCAAATGTTAGTAATACTTTAACTCATTCTCTTTGTCCAAAACCTCAATTCAACTCGTTTAATCGTTAACTATTGGTTCTATTTAGGGGTAAAAGCAAACTCAATTCTGTTGCCACTTGGTTCTCTTATCATCATATGCATAGTAGGACCATTACCGTTGAGCTCAGGCGAAAATTCGATAAGTACACCCTCGGTCTTTTTGCAACGCTCATAAAGCCTATTCAAATCCTCTAGACTGTTAATACTGAAGGCTAAATGATGCAAGCCGACATTATTTTTTCTATCGAATGCTATGTTTTTTGACGGGTTAGTCACTTGCCAAAGTGTTAAGAATAATTTGCCATCAGTGACAAATTTTGACGGGTAATCATCATAACCACCAACCACTTTCCAACCTAATGTTTCTGTAAAAAATTGCGTGGATTTTTCTAAGTTAGAGACGGTTAGCCCAAGGTGATTTATACCTTTAGTTATTGGGCTCTCAAGCTTGTCTATCGCCGAGTTGGCCATTGCAGTATTAGTCGTAATAATTGAGGTGATAAAAAATAACGCGATAAAACTTTTATTCATAGTAAATTCCATTAATGTGCTGTATTTCAATAGACCGTTGATAGCGTTAGTTCATTCAAAATTTATATTGATAAGTGATAAAACTAGTTTTGTTTGATCTTTAAGCATTTACCCCCAGGCTTTGTAGCGACTCGGTAACTTCTTTTTTAGTTTTATATTGCTCAGCTAAAGTAAACATCGCCGGGCTTAATAACAAAATAGTAGCGATAGAGAATACCGAGCCAAAACTTAAACTAATGACCATCGGCACTAAATATAATGCCTGTGTTGATGTTTCAAACAGCATAGGAAATAAACCCGCTGCAGTGGTTACTGCTGTTAGTACCACAGGGCGAAAGCGATTCAAAGCAGCTTCAATTACAGCCTCTTTATAATCCATACCGTCCTTTATCAAGGCTTTAACTTTAAGCAACATAACAAATGAGCCATTAATGACTAAACCTGAAAGCGCAATCATGCCAAATAGGCTCATCACACTAAACGAATAACCCATCACAATATGCCCTAACATAGCAGCGGCTAAGCAAAAGGGAATAATAAGTAGGACTAAAATAGCATCAAGATAGTTACGGAAAATTATTGCCAACATGGCAAAAATAAGCGCGAATGCTAAGACTGCGCCTTTAATTATTTCTGCATTAACTTTTGATTCGATTCTTGCCTCACCACCAAGTTCTACCTCAAGATCAGGGTACTTAGCACTTAACTTGCTTAATAAGTCTTCTTCAACCGTTTTGAGTATTAACGAGGCATTAGCTACTTGTCGTAATAAACTGGCGGTAACTTCCACTAACTGAATACCGTCAACTCGGTTGATGCTTGTGGCTGCTTTAGAGGTGGTGATATTAGCTACTTGGCCTAATTCTACGCTGTCGCCATTAGGCGCCGTAATAATTAATCGGCTGAGTTGGTTGGCATAATACTGCTGACTTCTTTGCATCATCACTCTTACTTTTACTTCGTCGCCAGCCACTATTTGTCGAATGGCTTCGCCACCAAAAAAGCGTAAACGAATTAACTCACCTAAGCTGTCACTGGTAAAACCAAGATTCCTTCCTAAAGGCGTTGGTTCCAGGTTATATTGTAGTTTGCCATCCATCAATGCACTATCGATATCAGTTACGCCTGATATTCTATTGAGCCCGTTCATTAACTCCTTGGCGGCGAGGGTTAATATATCAGCATCCTTATGACCCAGCTCTATAACCAGTTCTTTACCGCCACCTGGACCTACTTGATAGTCAAAGAAAATTGATTTTACGCCAGGTACTTTGCCAATATTGATCCGCCAAGCATCGACAAACTCTTTAGCTGTAAAATTGCGTTGTTCATCTGCAACAATCATAAAAGTTGAAGAGCCACTGCTTGAGCCGATATCTTGCATGCGAAACGTATAATCATTTTGCCCGTTTAAGCTCTTAATCGCCTTGATACCAGCCGCTTCAATATAATTAATAATGTTTGTTTTATCTGTCAACGGTGCACCCGTAGGAAATTCAACCTCTGCATCTATACGAGTCGATTCAATTTTAGGCACAAAGCTAGAGTCAACTCGGCCACTGTAAACCCAAGAGAAAACCAGCGTAGCCAGTGATACAAAGATGATAATTATCGTAACAGGGTTATTGCAACTGGCTCGTAACCATCGAGCATAAACCGTTGTTTTAAAGTGGTCGAAGCGTTTAAAGCAATAAGCTTGAGCGTTAGATATAACGCGAAAACGCATCGGTTTATCAATATGTCTTAAGTGAAGAGGTAAAATTAATAAGGCTTCGATAAGAGAAACGATGAAAATAGCAAAAATGAGCAAGGTCATGGGTTTATACATAACACCTAGCTCTCCTGGTACATAAAGCAGCGGGATAAACGCAATAATATTGGTTGCCACTGAAAAAACTACAGGTAAAGTCATCTCTTTCACCCCCTCTTTAAGGGCTATATCCATCGCAATACCTTGCTGTACTTTCAGGTAAATATTTTCGGCGACAATCACCGCATCATCAACCAGAATTCCTAAGGTAATGATAAAAGCAAAAAGAGTGATCATGTTGATAGGAATATCCAGTAATGGCATAAGTCCTAAGGTGCCGATTATCGAAATAGGTATGCCCATGCTTACCCAAAAAGCTAATCTTAAATCAAGAAAAAGGGATAGCACTAAGATAACCAACAACATGCCAATAAGACCATTACTGGTTAACAAGTTTATGCGTTGACTAAAAGGCTCCGACTGATCTTGCAGTATTGTTAATGTTAGTCCTGCGGGGACTTCTGATTGATAGTCCGTAATAAATGCGTGAATCTCTTCGCTTATATCTATTGGTTTACTACTTTTATTTTGATAAACCTTTAGCTCTAACCCTGCTTGACTATTGACTTTAAACGGTCTCGTTTGCCCTTGGAAACTATCACTAATGGTTGCAATGTCAGCTAGTGTCACGCTATTACCACTAACGTCAGTAATAACAGAAATATCTGCAAACTGCTCTGACAGTTCTTTTCGACCTAAGGTTCGAATTAAAATCTCACCACCTTGAGTATTAATACTTCCTGCAGGAACATCAGTAACTGATGTTCTCACTTTAGATAATACTTGCGCTAACGTGAGTTGATATTGGCGTAATTTTGCTTGATTAAGTTCAATAACCACTTCAGGTGAACGTGCACCTTGGATATCAATCTTTGCTAAATCAAGCGCGCCTAATAGCGCTTGTTTTAGTTGTGAGGCTTCACGGTAGATCAGTAGTTCTGATACGTTACCATGCAGTCCAATTTCAACAATACTGTCCAACTCTTCAACAAAAGTAACGGTAGGGTTTTCCATTTCAACGGGGAAACTGTTGATGCCATCGATACTGTTTTTAACTTGCGACAATATAGTGTCAGGGTTAACACCTTCAATTAACTCTACCATTATTTCCGCTGAGCCTTCGTATGCATTGGCGCTTATTCGGTCAATATTAGGGTTGTCTCTTAACTTATGTTCAATGCTTAAAATGATACCCTGTTCGATATCTTTAGGCGTGGCACCCGGGTAACTTGCTTCTATTGAAATTTCATTGATCTGAAAAGAAGGGCTACTCTCTTGGTTAATACTATTAAACGATAGTAAGCCGAGAATAATAATCGCAAAGGTTAATAAGCTTGAGGCGATAGGGTTATCAATCATCCAAAGTGAGGGAGCTGAGAGTATGCTTTTACTTGACGTTATTCTCTTTGTAGCCATTACAAAACTCCTGAGACGATTTTGGTAGGCATGCCTTCTGTTGCTCCAGCTATTGCACTAGTAACTACGACGTCAGTTATGCCAATGTTATTATTAACAATGGCATAACTTTCATTTTGCCAAATAACATTAGCGGCTTTTGCTGATAGTTTTTTGTTGTGATCTACAATCCAAAAAATGTCATCGTCAATTGCACTAAGAGGGATTTTAAGCGTGTTTTTGTGCGGAACTAAGGTTAAATCGACGGTAACGAACTCGTCTAAGATGAATAATTTTTTTGAGTTTTCTATGCTCAAATATATTTGTTGTAGTTGACTGTTATCATGCAAGGTAGGAGATAGTTGTGACACCAATGCCGTATGACGTTTACTGCTTTGAGTAGAAATATTAACGACTTGGTTGATGCTCAATAATGTTGCAACATCACTAGGTACAGCGAGTGAAACCCGTAGTTTTGAAAGTTGCGCTAAGTCACCCAATTTGTCGCCCTTATTCACAAAACTTCCTTGATAAATAACTTTCGTTAATACGGCATAGTCCCCATTACTGACGACCTTACACCTTTGCAGGTTTTTGTGAGCAAGGTTGACATTACTCTGTGCGATAGCCACGTTTGCTTTCGCTGTTTCTAATTGTGGTGTGCGTAACATTAATGACTTTTGCAAAAGGATGTTTTCACCACTGAAATCACCACGGATTTGCTGATACTCCCTTTCTGCAACTTTTTGCTCACCAAGTTCTAACTGTAAGTTTGCTTGAGCGATTTTTAATTCACTTTCCCGTTGCTTTAACTTATGTCGATAGTCACTGTCATCTATTTGATAGATTATATCGCCTTTTAAAAGCTGAGCTCCCTCAATAAATGCTTTATTAATATACGTTATTTCTCCTTCAACTTGAGCCGTTAATAATAGTAGGTGAGGGGATTCAATTTTCCCAAAGGCTTGATAACTTGGTGTAAATTCTTGTGGTAAAACATTAATAACACTTACCGATAACACCTTTTCCGTTTGTGCGGACAACTCTTGGGTTGGTGATGTCGCTAAAATAGCGGCAGAGCTAATTAGTGCGACCAGGGCGATGATTGCCGTCCATGGCTTGAAGATAAATTTTTGCATGCTGTGACCCAGTATATTGTGGTGGATAACTTGATTGAAAAGAAAAATATTATAGAGTTGTATAAGTCTAATTTATGTCACTAGCAGGAACGCTACTTAACGCTGAATCTAGCTCCTTTCAGATAACTTTTTTAGCTGTTGGATAGTAAAAGGTTAGTGAGTTTGTTAACTAAATTGATAATTGACATCCAAGATGACTGTTTTTGGGAATTGATTTTTTATTGCCTCAGGAGCTACCTTGAACCTAAGTTTTGAAAGAAGAACTTTAACGCTTTTATTAATGTAGCGACTACTACACGACTTGATGATTTTGGATTGTGATACGAATCCATTGGCATTAATGATAAAACTTATAGTTACTTTTCCCTGATGCCGTCTAAGTTTTGCTTCTTTAGGGTATCTCTTTTGTCTAGCGATAAAATCTCTAACTTGACCCATATAGCTTTGCATCGCCGATATTTCTTCGACTTCTTGTCGGTTGTTTTCTTTACGGATAATGTGCGAAACGCTCTGACTTTGCTGTGATTTTTTAGCCATATTTGTTACTGCGGATAGGGAATTTTTTTTCGTTTCTACCCTGTTTTTTTTTGATTGGTTACTCTTAGTGGAATTACTAGTGACGGCTTCAATGTTTTCTTTGTTAAGAAGAGTTTCGTTTTTGTTAGGTAGTATCGCAAGTTGTTTGACTAGCTTTTTTTTCCGGATTAACTTTTCTGTGGCCTCAGTCTCTAGCGGCTCTATAATTGACTGTATGGGAGCGTTCACGGCTTCAGATTGAATGCTTTGTGCTGCAGTAATTACAGGTGATGGACTTGAAAAAGTCAGCAGCATATCAACTATCTTTATATCAGACTGTGTGCGCGATCCTTTAGAATAGGCTTCTTCGCAAAAAATCACGTTGAAATATAACAAACTAATTAACCCTGTGATTATCGTCGCTAAAGTTTTTGGCTGCCAGTTCATGACTTACTCTCTTGTGTCGATATTGATAGCTGAGTTATTAACTTGATACTTTTTACACCTGCTTTACTTAAAGCCGCAGTAATCTTTGCCAGCATTCCTGTTGATATCTGACTATCTGCGAGTAAAAATACTTCTTTTGTATTGATGAATATTTGAGCTAACGATGAAATGGTGAGAGAATTTTTTTGGTAAGTTAACTCTCCATCAGCATTTACAAAAAGCCATTTATCTTGCGAATTATTACTCCGAGATAAAGTGTTTTTCATTGATTGATTTGGAATCGAAATACCGGTAATAGGCGTTGCAATATGTGCCGATACCATAAAAAAGATCAACAATAAAAATATAATGTTAATTAGCGGTAGCATAGGTTCTATTAGCGGAGTCGGAGTTGATCTATTAGTTAATTTCATAACGATTAAAGTCACTACTGATGTTTTTTATACCCAAATTGGATAGATTTTCTTTGACGTTGATAAATGTTTGCAGACTTATATTTTCAGCTGGCATTAACAAAACAGCATCAACTGTGTTTTCCTGTATAAAGATTTCTATTTGTGAATAGTTCATTGCAATATTGTTGATGCGATAATGAATAGCACTTGAATGTTTATTTTTGGTAATCTCAATACTGATAGTATTATGAGGTTTAGTAGTCGCTTCACCCATAGTTTTTAAAGGAATACTTTGCTTTTGTAGTTGTGTAAATTGGCTGACTAACATAAAGAAAATAAGTAAAATAAACACCACATCAATCAGCGGTGTTAAGCTCACCAAAGGTGAACAATTAGTCTTTGTTGACAGCTTCATACTTTGATTATAACCATTGTGTTTCGATCGATATTTCTGTCAGGATTGTTTCAATTTGACGTTGTGCTTTAGCTAACATACGCTCATACAAGTGCCACAGTGTTAGCGCTGGTAGTGCAACAATGAGTCCCGCAGCTGTTGTTAATAAGGCTTGAGATATACCGGCTGAGAGTACACTTGGGTCAACTTGCATACCCGAATTTTTAAGTTGGTCAAAAGCATTTATCATGCCCAAAACAGTGCCTAAAAGCCCAAGTAAGGGGGCAATCATACTGATCACTTCAAGTGACTTTAAACCGCCACGCATTTGTTCAATTTTATTGGTAGCATATTGTTCCATGATCCCTTCAAAGTCACTCTTGTTTCTTTGACTTTTTGATTGTTCAAGAGCATGGTTTATAACTTGATTTAGTAAGTAAATATCGCAATGTTTTTTACTGTAATTTATTGAATACGAACGATTACTCAGTTTTGCTAACCATAGTGCATAGTGACGACTATTAGCGACGCCGAACCAGATGAATTGTGCAAGCTTATAACTTGCGATTGACACTGAAATAATGGACAGTGCGATTAATACCCATAAGCTCCAGCCTCCTTGTTCTAACCATTGAGGGACCATTTTATCTCCTGAAATATTTGCTGTTTTTTGAGTTTTTCGATCACAGTATTTATTGTGAGCAAAATTACGTTCTGTTGCTAAAGTAAACTAAAAGGGATGAGCTAGGTGATATCCTTGACCATAAACAGTATCGATTATTGGTTGGCGAAAAGGTTTTTCCATTGCCATGCGTAAACGATAAATATGTGTCCTAAGAGGAGCGCTTGCGGGAGATTCTTCACCCCATATTTCTTGTTCAAGCATTTGTCGTGATACGGTATTGGGATAATGCTGCACTAACACCTTTAAGATATTCATCTGTAGAAAATGAAGTTTTACTGTGGTTTCATCGCAGGTGACAGTTCTTAAGTTATAGTCAATTTGAAGCTTAGCTACGGTTTGTTTACCAATATCTCTTCGAGGCCCACGAAGCGACAACGCCTTAATACGACAATGCAGCTCTTCATATGATATTGGTTTGTTTATAAAATCATCGGCACCAGCTTTAAATGCAGAAATTTTATTCTGAGTGTCATGTTTTTCACCCAAAAATATAATGGGTGTGCTAACAAAAAGTTCGTTTCTGATCCTGTGACATAGAGTGAGAGAGTGTAGTTTAACAATCTCGTAACTAATGATGATAACGTCATATTTATTTAATGATGCTAATTCAAAAGCAGAGATCCCATTGAAGGCATAATCAAGTTCAGTGTTGTGTTCAGCTAAGAAGTTGCCAATAGATTCAGCGTATTGCATGTTGTTTTCAATTAATAGGATCATGGTTGAATCGTAAATGTAAATTGTTATCAATCGTAGTAGTGGCTGTACTTTACCTGGTTGAATGTCTACAAAATGTCAAGATGTATGGGGTCTGAGGATTGATCTTTGTGTGAGGTTTTTCATGCTATATTTCACTTTTTATGAGTCTTTTTGTTAGTCATATTTTATGAAAATAAAGAACAAACACCTTCGGAAATTGCATGTCTATTGCTCTTTAATTTGCTGTACTTTGCTATTAGTTTTTTCATTGACGGGAATTAGCTTGAATCATCGGGTGATGTTTGAAGCAGAGCCCAAACAAAGTACTAGTCAATATGTCATCGAGAAGGAGGATGTGCGAAGCATTCAACTTCTCTTACGCGAATTGCCTTTAGCTTTAAATACGAAAGAACTTGAGCAGTTGATATTGAATAAAGAGCTTTCTTTACCTAGTCCAGGTAAAAGACTTGAGTTATATATCGAAGACAAACAGTTATTTATTGAAAGGAGTGATTTTGGTTTAGTGAGTCAACTGAACGAGTTGCATCAAGGTCGCTATACTAGTATTCGCTGGAAAATAATTTCAGATGTTACTGCCGTTGTCTTCATTTTTATTGCCATTACGGGAGTTTGGTTGAGTCTGAGAGACCTTAAACAACGTCGAAATTATCTTTTATTTTTATCGTTAAGCCTAGCGACTTTTATATTATTAATGGAGTAAACAATTGAAATCAGCACTGACGTTCTGCATAACCTTATTGTGTGGAATAATTTTTATGAATAACTCTTCAGCCAACACGGAAGCCTTATTAGCACAGAAGTTGTTTGTTCAAATTGAGCTAACTCCTTTTCTAACAAAACATCGACCTCCTTATTTTGCGCTGTGGTTAAGTAATGATAAAAAGCAGCATAAAGCACTCGTTGTAATCAGAGAGAAGGTCAAATGGTTAAGGGATTTAAAAAAATTCTGGCGTGATATTGCGCGTGAAAACAGAAGTGAGAGTGATGCTGTTACCAGTGCAACAAATATAAATAAGAAATTTAATTATAGCTATGAAATAGAAGGTATTTGGCAATATATATCGCTAGAAGTTGTGCGTGAAAATGGCAGCAGAGAGTTAATATATTTTCCTCTATCCTCAAAGGAGGCATGTATTCAGGGAAAAGTAGAAATAGTCGTGCTTTGCGCTCAGTTAGCCATGAACGACTAGCAAAGAATTATTCACCAAATTGTAGTGAGTGAGTTAAGTTCTGCGGTGTAAAATCCTATGAATGTAAAATTTGTCAGAGCAGGGTGATAATTCAGTGATCCTGATTGCGTAATAATGACAGGAGTTATTAATTAAAGGAAACTCCTAATGAATAAAACTTTACTAGCAAGCGCTTTATTATCTACCTGTTTTTCACTACAAGCTCATGATATTTGGATAAAAGCAGATACTCATGAAATAAACAATGATGAACAGAGCGTTTTTGCATTAGACGTATCTCGCTCTGCTCAAGCCTACATTGCAGAAGCGAATCATGGTATTAAATCTCTTCAAATGAGTTCACCGAATGGGCAATCTAAGAAAATTAATGCTGATTATTCAGGCAAGGTTAAAGAAGTTTTTGAAGTAGAGTTCAATGAAGCGGGTACTTATCACTTTGAAAGTCCAATGACACAAGTTTTTCTTTCTTTTTATTTTGATGAAGCAGGTAAAAAGCATAAAATTCGTATGCCAAAAACAGAGTATCACACCTTACCTAAAGGCTCTAAACCTGAAAAAACAGTAGAAAAGCAAATTATCACCGAAACATACGTAAGCTATAACGGCTTTAGCGATGTAAAACAAACCAGTAAAGATGGTTTGCAAATCGTATTAATGCAGCACCCTAACAAGTTAAGGGCGGGTGAGCCATTAAGCTTTACCTTAACTTATAATGGTCAACCTATCCCTGAAGCTGAAGTTGCGCTGAAAAGCCTGAATGAATTTTATTACCAAGACAGTGATAAAATTGAAGTGGACATAACATCAAAAGACAAAGGTCAGGTAACGTTTAATCCTAAACATCCAGGACGCTATTTATTAGGCGTTGAATACGGTTTACCCTTAAAAAACAATGTAAAAGCAGATTTTAGATCTATTGAAAAATTTTTAACTTTTGAAATTACTCAGTAAAAAGAACTAGAATTTTAAAATCGACGAGTGCAACTGTTGTACTCGTCGTCGACTCTTCTATTATTCCAGTTATTCCAGCGCAGTTGTGACAATTGAGTTACAGGCTTTAGATCATAATAATTCTTATTTGTAATATAAGGATTAAACCAAAATGAACACATCAAAGATTTCAATAGCTGTTTGCTTAGCGTTAAGTAGTCAATTAGCGATAGCAGAAGTGGCAGGCGAAGATAAATATTTACTTGATAGTATTACCGTAATTGCCAGTGATACCGATATACAAGAGTCCGTACGATCCCCTCAAGCTATTACTACAGTTGATGCTAAAACGATTAGCAATATCAGCAGTAAAAACGTACCTGCCGCTATACAAATTTTACCTAATGTTGATGTGTTGGGAGGGCCCACGCCAAGTAATGAGAATGTTTCTATTCGTGGTTTACCACAATCCCATGCCTATGTTGCTATTGATGGTATTTATCAAAGTAACTTCGCGACTAAGCGAGGTAGTTGGTACTTGAACCCTAATTTTATAAAAAACATTAAGGTTTCAGCGGGTCCAACCTCTGGCGCTGCTGCGGGTAAGATTACTATTGAAACATTATCAGCCCTTGACCTATTGGCGGAAGGTGACACTTTTGGCACTAAGATTGATTTAGGTTATCGCAGTAATAATGCACAACAAGATTATGGTTTATCACTTTTTGGTAAATCAGATACGCTTGACTATTTAGTGTCTGGCCAAACAAGCCAACGAGACGCATATGAGATCGGTGGTGTTGGCGGGACTTATGACAAAACACGGGGAGATCAACAATCAGGTTTAATTAAAATTGGTAATCAGTTTAATGCCGACCAGCGTTTAACCTTCACTGTAAACTATGATGACAGCCGCACTTTTCAAGTGAGAAATGATGTCGGTTATCGTGATACTAAATATGCCGGTAGTTCGCTAGTTTGGACTGACCAGGCGAGTGATAATGAATTACTCGATTTACAAGCATCTGTGTATTTCAATAATGTAGATTCATTCTCATGGGAAGAAGAAGGAGATGATGTTGAGGGTACTCAAGATATACAAGATAAGAGTTTTGGCTACAGTATCGGCAATAATTCGCTGGTGGACTTTGGATTACTACATTATGGGACCTCAGGGCACTTTACCACCCACACAGGCGCTATTCTCAAAACTGATACACAAACAGGAGAGATCATTGAAGATGAAAGTGCGGGTAGTGAGGCTTCAAGCAATTCAATCAAACTCGCCACCTGGATTAACATGCAATTGCCTGTCGGTGATTCGTTCGAAATTATTCCAGGCGTAAGATATGACTCTTTCTACATTGAATCCTCCAATGCGATTGGTTTAGAAGGCGAGCCTTTATTAAGAGAGGGTCGTACTGAAAGTAGAGTCTCTAAGTCTTTGAATATGCTTTATCACTTTAATGATGAAATAAAATTCTTTGCCTCATATGCTGAAGCGTTGAATGCCCCAGGTAATGGCCCGTTGTTTACGTCTGGCAGAGGTTTTAAACCAAACCCAGAGCTGAAATCGGAACGAGCCGATAACAAAGAGTTAGGTGTGGTTTTTGACTACCAGAGCATTTTTTCTGAAGGCGACTCTTGGGTTAGCAGAGTAAATATTTTTCAAAGTGATATCAAAGACTTTATTACCGATCTCTATAGTACTGAATGGCCAGACGGGGAGCGAGTAAATATTGGTCAAGCACAATTAAAAGGTTTTGAAGTCAGTACAAATTATCACTTGGGAGATTGGGACTTATCTGCCAGTTATGGACAAACTCGAGGAATAGATAAAAACACCGGGTGGTATTTAACTGACATGCCATCCGATAAAATTAACCTTATTAGTAATTATAACGTTAATGATGAGCTTGTTTTAGGTACGAGTGCGACCTTTGCTTTTACTCATGATAAAACACCAACCCAGCAACTAGTCGCTGGTGGAGAAATTGAAGATATCCCATCAGAAGGTGTAGGAAGCTGGTTTACTATGGATATATTTTCAACTTATGAACCAAAGAAAATAAAAGGATTTAAAGTTAATTTATCAATTACCAACCTTTTTGATCGTGGTTATGCACAGCGAATGGATTTTGAGAGAAATGGTGACCCTAAAAATCCAATCGAGTTTTATGAAGAAGGTCGTAGTATCAACGTGAAAATGAGCTACGCATTTTAAGTGTCGAGGTAAACTAAGCAATACCGCTATTAACATAATGATTAGTAGCGGTAATTAATGTGAACTCTATGGTGCATAGCATCTTTAAATTAAATCCCTTCAATTGTTTTTTGGCATTAACTTAACTATTGAAATCATTTAATCAAAAACTTGTAATAAGTGGACATTTAGATGACGTGGCGAAGTCTATTATTACTGTCATTTTATTTTTAATGTTCAGGTTGATTTTTGATGAATAATGGTTCAAATATAAAGTTTTATGGCTTCATTGCTGTAAGTTTAATGATTTCTACTTCGTATGCAGACAATCCAATAAAGGGAGCTCCTGATTGGTCTACTCCCAAACGGGGAGTTGTACATGAAAGTAAAAAGACCGATCGAGATAATGATAAAGCGCTATTTAGTATTGTAGGAAGTGAGCAGTATTATACTCAGCAACAAATTGATAATAAATTTAATGCACCTGATTGGTTTCCGAATAAGCACGAAAAGATGCCGAGCATCGTCAAAATGGGGAAAGCGCCTAACGTGTGGGCATGTGCTTCGTGTCACCTAGCTTCAGGGGGAGGACATCCTGAATCTGCAAGTCTAGCTGGTCTTGATAGTATGTATTTACAACGGCAAATGAAAGCTTTTGCCGACGGCTCGAGACTCGATTATTCTGGAAACATGAATCGAATGGCCAAGACGTTAAATAATGCAGAAATTAAACAGGTTAGTGATTGGTTTTCAGCACTTCCACCCAAAAAAGTCACTACAGTTGTTGAAACTTCGCAGGTGCTTAAAACCTATATAGATGAAACTCGCATGAGACTTGTAGCTCAGCCCTATGTTATGGAAGTAATAGGTAATCGTATCGTTGAAATTCCCGATCATCCCATAGAAGTGAATAAGCGTAACCCGGACAGCATTTTTGTTAGCTATGTCCCTCAAGGCAGCTTAGCAAGAGGTAAAGCCTTAGTCAGCGCAGGTAATGCTAAAACCCCGCCTTGCGCTAGTTGTCATGGGGTCGATTTGAGCGGTAGCGCTATTGCTCCCTCGATAATAGGTAACTTTGGTAGTTATACTGTTCGTCAATTACACGGATTTAAAGGTAAAACTAGAAATGGCGGGCAAGCAGTGATGATGCAAAGTGTAGTAAATGGCTTAACAGATGAAGATATTATTGATATTTCAGCTTATTTAACGTCTTTATCAGTTAACTAACATTGGCTAATGATCTCAAACTCAAATAAGCTGGAGTTGCTGTAATTTACTCAACTAACTCCAGTATAATTCAGTTACTCTCAGTTAATATTGCCACCAACGGTCAAACCACTTGGTACAATAGTCGGTATTCCCTTGTAAAAGTCATCGGTATTAACTGTTTGCAAAAATGCTTCTATATCAGCAAAATCATCTTCGCCAATTGTTACGTCTAGATCGCCTCTATTTTCATAATCAGCTATTGCATCAGTCAATCTAGCACGTGAACCATCATGCATGTATGGCGCTGTATAGGATATATTTCTCAAACTTGGTGTACGAACAATATCTGTTCCAATAATAGCCTCACCAAGATGCAATATGTTATCTGACAGCATTGGTCCTAAATGGCAACGAGCACAGCCTCCATCGATAAACTTGTTGAGACCGATTATTTCTTGTTGGGTGAAAATTGATTGCTCTCCAGAAAGAAATCGATCAAATCGTGTGTTTGGACTCGTTATTTTTCTTTCAAAAGTTGCTATGGCTTTTACTATATTTTCACTGGATACAGCCTCTGTTACGCCGAAGGCTTGCTCAAATAAAGTCACATACTCAGGAATAAGTCGTAAGCGTTCAACAATGTTGGCCATAATTCCTTGTTCATCATTATTATAGCCAAGCATTTCGACTGGATTTTTAATTGGCCCTAAGGATTGCTCTTCTAAAGTATCAGCTCTCAAGTCCCAAAAATATCCGCCAGAAACAAAGCTACTATCGCTTTCATTGTTTTTGATACCAGTAAAAGCAACATTCATGATTGTAGGAGCATGAATGGACGTTACCTGAAAACCGTATCTTTGAGGTCCTAAGCCAATACCGTCGGAACCGATAGATAATATACGTCCATCAGCCCAACCAAAATCAGGATGGTGACATGAGGCACATGATGTGTTTTTATCACCTGAGAGTATTGGATCCCAAAAAAGTAATTCACCTAGTCGTTCTTTGGTTTCACTGTAAGGGTTATTTGACGGGTAGATAGTTTTTGACGGTAGGGGAGTAAAAATTGTTGAATAATCTCTAGTTTGTGCATCATCTGCTATCCCGTCAGGATTTTCGCAGCCAAATAAAGTGACACAAGCCAACGTGATTAAATTAAAGTGTAATCGTTTCATATGAAACTACCTCATGATTGGTTTAATACGCGTAGACTCTAGGCTAGAGTCAAGTTAGCGGTAAACAAAGGTTGTAAGTTTGTCACGCTGTACGTCTATGAAATGTCTTATATACTCGTTACCAATCAAGATGCATGTTTCAGAGTGCTTGAGCCCTTTCAATTCACAGCAACGATGAAGTGAAGTTGTTCAAGCGTTTCTTAGCTGGGTTTAAAATGACTTTATTCTGCGTTAAATAATCAACCCATAGAATGACTATGCATAAACTATTTAACTTGCGTAAAGTCATTTTAATTCCCACTTAAGTTCTGCACTTTGAATGATAACGGGTATAAATTAGGTATATGAGTATCAAATGTACGCATATTAGTAAGTTGATTAATCGGTATTGACGCGAGATGTTTTTGTGCTTACAAAAACGTATCGACTCGTAATGAAATAATTGCTAAATAAACCTGCCAAAATGCCAAGACAAAATGCAATGGGAATAAATGTCAGCTCTTTTGTGTACCAAAATACCAGCAAGTTCAAACAACCAGAGATATGAGCCGTTAATAAGTGCTTGCACCATTGAGCAATAACATTAGTAAATTTTTGGTGACCGTAGGTATAAATTCTATTGCCAAACCAAGTTGCAGAGGCGGCTAACCAAAATGATAATAATCTTGCTAACATTATGTTGTCAGTGAGTTCGCTTAAAAATACAAAAAACAGGCTATCAACAATAAATCCCATACCACCAATAAGACAAAATTTTTTAAACTGCTCCATAACTTCCCACATCAATGACGATAACTATGAGCCAAGCTTATCCTGTGTAAGGTCTAAAAAGTGTCACTAACCTTGTTGAGATGATAGTGACTTTTTTTAGACTTCACTTGTTTTAAAGTAGCTCCAGAATAAATTTTGGAGAGAAAAATGCAACTTGTAAATAATGAGTCATCGACTAAAAATGAAATAACCCTAAGCATCATTGTGCCCGTTTACAATGAGCGAGAAATGCTACCAATATTTCACCATCACTTAGCAAAAGTACTTAGTACTCTCTCTGAAGACAGCGTTGAAGTTATTTATGTTAATGATGGGAGTTGTGACGATAGCTGGGATGTTATGTTGGATTTAAATAGCCATTACGCCAATATCGAATGTATAAACCTAAGTCGAAATTTTGGCAAAGAAGCGGCCATGACTGCTGGTATAGATAATGCGAAAGGCCAAGCTGTTATATTGTTAGATGCTGATTTACAAGATCCGCCTGAGTTGATCCCTGACATGCTTACCGCTTGGCGTAATGGTTTCGATGTCGTTAATATGAAACGTAGTGCACGACTTGGCGAGTCCAAATTTAAATGTTGGTCAGCGCACGTTTATTACCGATTGCTTGATCATTTATCAGAAGTACCTTTACAAAAAGATGTTGGCGACTTCAGGTTATTGAGTCGCAGAGTTATTGAAGATATCAAAAAACTATCTGAACGAAGCCGGTATATGAAAGGCATTCTTTCTTGGCCAGGGTATAAACAAACCACTATTAGCTTTGAGCGTCCAGAACGCGTAGCAGGAGAAACTAAATGGTCTTTTATTCAATTGGTTAAATTAGGATTATCAGGTATCACCGCGTTTAGTGTTAAACCATTAAGAATATCAACTTGGGCCGGTGTATTGATTTCAGCTTCGGCTTTTGGCTACGGACTCTGGATTTTGTTGAAAACCTTAGTCTTTGGCGAAGCCGTTGCCGGTTATCCTTCAATGATGTTAATACAATTATTTTTAGGTGGCGTACAGCTATTAGCGATTGGTGTTTTAGGCGAATATGTAGGACGCATATATGCTGAAGCCAAGGCTAGACCCATATATTTAATTATGGATAAAGAACGAAATACACTCGTCAGTTCGATGGTGGAAAAGCATGGTTGATTCAGAGAATCATAATAGTAATGTAACAACGTCGTTGGTATTTTGGGCTGCAACATTAATTTTATCATTGATTGTCATTAGACTTGTCTCTTTAGGGTTATTTCCACTTTATGATACGACTGAAGCGCGATACGGTGAAATGGCACGAATAATGTTCGAAACCAATAATTGGGTGACTCCTCAATTTGATTACAACATTCCTTTTTGGGGAAAACCCCCATTTCAAACATGGCTCAGTGCATTAAGTTTTTCTTGGTTTGGCATTAGTGAGTTTAGTGCGCGTTTACCCCATTTTGCCTGTGGGTTAATCACGGGTTATTTGGTTTATCGTTTTACTAAATCACTGACAAACAAAAACACGGCTGTTTTTTCTCTGCTGATACTTACTTCAAGCCTTGGTTTTATTATCGCTATAGGCATGGTGATGACGGATAGCGCGTTATTAATGTCATACACCCTAGCTATGGTTGGCTATTGGCAATGCTATAGCCAAAAAGATAAAATTGTCTCTGGGCATTTATTTTTTGTCGCTCTAGGATTAGGTATGCTAATTAAAGGTCCTGTTGTTGTGGTGCTGATTGGAATATCTTTGGTCAGTTGGAGCTTATGGCAAGGTTGTTTTAAGCTCGCAATCAAAAGCTTGCCTTGGTTAACCGGTATGATGGTATTTTTGCTGTTGACCTTACCTTGGTACGTTTGGGCTGAGATACGCACGCCAGGATTTTTAGAGTATTTTATAATTGGCGAACATGTTCAGCGATTCCTTGTGTCAGGCTGGCAAGGTGATCTATACGGTACGGCGCATATTAAACCAAGAGGCATTATTTGGTTGTACTGGCTGGTTTGTGCTAGCCCATGGTCTTTTATCGTCATAGGGTTAATCATTAAAAGGTATCGTGGTGTCGAGTTACCTTCTAACAGGTTCCAGGCCTTAGGCATAAATAAATATCTAATTTGTTGGATGATATCGCCATTATTGTTGTTTACCTTAGCTGGTAATATCTTACCTATTTATGTATTACCTGGGTTCAGCGCGCTAGCAGTGCTTGTTGCATTAAACTGTCGATTGACAAAAACTAGTAACTACTTAGCTTTAGTTTCTTTTGCCTTATTAGGTTTAGTCATCACGTTATTAAACCTTGGGGTTATTAACAAAAAGAGTGAGTCTGAACTACTTGGGGTTAATCGAACTTTTTCCCAATATACACCACTGTATTATTGGAACAAAAGACCTTTTAGTGCTCAATTTTACTCCAAAGGCCAAGCGCAATTACTTACAGATAAAGATGAGTTAATTAATTTGTTAACGTCAGACGAGTCTTTTTTTCTTGGGATAAGACATAGTGATTTTGAACTATTAAAACCTTTATTAATCCCTACTTGTGTGGGAACTAATCAAACAAAAAAACGTCTGTTATTAAAGTGCAATTAATAAAATAAATATAGTTAAGGATTATCGTTTGAAAATATTACTGGTAGAAGACTGTCAAAGTGTTGCGGAAGTTATTTTTGATTACTTTGAAGAATTAGACTTCGACCTCGATTATGCTGCTACAGGTAATTTAGGGTTATCCCTAGCTCAATCGCAAAAATTTGACTGTATTATTCTAGATATCATGTTACCAGGTCTTGATGGTATTAGCCTTTGTCAGCAACTTAGAGCTGAGGGCAATAACACGCCAATTATCATGTTAACGGCACGAGATACTAATGATGATATGTTACTAGGACTTCGCCAAGGAGCCGATGATTATATTGTAAAACCTTTCAATTTAGAGTTACTCGAAGCACGTATTCACAGCGTTACTCGTCGTCATTCTGGCTCAGGTTTCATCACACAAATGACTTGTGGTCCCATTACTCTTGATATAAATACCCATCAAGTATGGCGGGGTAAGCAAGAAATAAAATTAACACCTATTTGTTTTAAGATATTGAATTTATTAGTTAAAAAATCACCCAGTGTTGTCTCGCGTCAAGAAATAGAAGAAGTATTGTGGTCTGATGATTTACCTGACCAAGATATATTACGAAAACATGTCTATCAGCTTCGTCATAAGGTAGATAAGCCCTTTGCAGAAAATATTATAGAGACGGTACCTAAATTGGGATATCGCTTGGTGCCAGTTTAATGAATAACGCTAAACCCATGAGTAGTAAAATTATACGTGTCTATTTATTAGGGGCTATGGTGCTGTTAGTTTTTTATGGGGCTATTTTTTACCATACTGTCCTATACACTGAAAATCAAAGTAGTGAGCGGCGTTTAGCATTAATTTCACCTTACCATTTTAAGTTATTTAGCCAAGGGGTTGATGGTGAAATACAAATTGACCCTATGTTAAAAATATATGATCAATACGAAATTTTGCCCCCATCAATAAAACGACGACTTGATAAAAACTGGCAGGGCAGTATCAGTTTTCATTTTGAAGATGACAGTGAATATAGTGTGTTTGCACAGCAAGTTTTGACGAAAAAAGGTTTAGCCATTGCTTATGCTCTGGAAGATGTTGATGCGATTGAATGGGATGATACAGAATTCGCTATTTTCCAAACCGTGATATTTGGACTTGGCCTACTCATTTATATTATCGCAGCATTGTTTATTATAAAAATGGCTAAGCGTATTAGCACGCCATTTTCTAATTTGGCCAATAAATTAGAGCGTCATGATAACGAAAAATATACACCATTATCAATTGATGGTGAATTATCATTAGAGTTGATGCAGATGCTGACCAGCATCAATAGCTACCGTAGTAGGATCCGAGAGGCTTTCATGAGAGAGCAAGCTTTTACTCGCTATGTCAGCCATGAGTTACGCACGCCTATGACAGTTATCCGTGGTGGGATCAGTATTTTACGACGGCTGGATGATGAAAAAGTGCAAAGACAATCTAGTCGCATTGATAATGCCATTATTGAAATGGAGCAGCTAGTTCACACCTTTTTGCTAATGGCGAGGAATGAAGAGAGTAACTCTATTAAGGTTGATATTTCAGATGATTTTATCCAGAAAATAATGCAAGACTTTGAGCCTACTATAAAAGCGAATCAAGTTATTTTTCATCAAGAATTACAATGTGATTTTAGCCTTGCGGTTCAGCCTTTGTTATTTGCTGCAGTCATTAAAAATTTATTGAAAAATGCCATTAACTGTAGTGTTGAAGGTAATGTCAGTCTCTTTATTTCGCCACAACGAATCGATGTTATAGATAATGGTGTAGGACTTGATGCACAGCCACGAGGTTATGAGGGCTTTGGCATAGGCCTTAATATTGTTAGAGATATTTGCGAAAAATACCAGTGGCAATTCAATATAAAAAATAATCACGGTGATGGTTGTACAGCTTCAGTTATTTTTAATCCTAGTACTTAGATTAACAATTATTAGATAGTCACTACATTAGTAGGATGCAATAATTAGCTTAAGCCTTAACTTAAGCTGATTTAAGAATTCATTCATGTGCATATTATTTATTGCTATCGAGCAACATCCAAAGTACCCCTTAATTATTTGTGCTAATAGAGATGAGTTTCATCAACGTCCAACGCAGGCTATGCATGTCTGGCAAGAGTCCAATATCTTAGCAGGAAAAGATCTGCAAGCGGGTGGGACTTGGTTAGGTTTATCATCAACGGGAAAATTTGCCGCATTAACTAACTTTAGAAAACTGCCCTTAAGTGACGCACCTAAAAAATCTAGGGGCGATCTTGTTTTACAGGCTTTAGTCGACACTAAAATAAACATGACAGCTGAGTTGTCTCAGCAAGCAAGCCAATATCATGGTTTTAATCTCATCTATGGTTCATTGAAAAAACTGTACTGTTATGACAGTGTCAATAATCAAAGTCATCAGCTGCGTAAAGGTGTACATAGTAT
>OLHM01000119.1_pt1 | contig 31435 bp, 27 predicted proteins | sample 1609611 | NCBI WGS metagenome assembly OLHM01 (sample SAMN05416891, study PRJEB24817) | seawater metagenome | isolation source: Sea water | place: Canada:Atlantic | collected 2013-11 | reverse complement strand
AACACTTTATGGAGTGGGTTGTGGGTAAGACATTTAGTTACGATGCGCTAGATGACGATTTTGTTGAAGACGAGTACGAAATGCTCGGCCGTAATCAACACGATAAGAACAAGCAAAAGGTTAAAAAGAAGTTGGAAGACTACCTTGAGCAAAAACGCTTGCGTAAAAATCTAGGCGAAGACGATTTAAGCGATTACACCGATTAAATTTCACTAGTATAAATAAAATACCAATTAATATTGAGAGTTTAAATGTGCAGTTATGCGTATGTTTAAGTTTCAATAGTATTGGCAATAAAGAGGCCTTGCGCCTCTTTATTACTTTTTAAAGCGTACTTTTAGCCTGTGCTAAAGCTTTTTGAATTGTAAGTTCTAGCTTTTCGGGTTTAGTAAAAGGTGCATAACGTTTAATTGGCGTGCCATCTGCGGCAATTAAAAATTTAGTAAAATTCCACTTTATTTTACGTGTTAAAAAACCAGGTAAAGCCGATTTTAAATAACGAAAGACTGGGTGAGCATGCTTACCGTTTACATCTACTTTGGCCGCCATTAAAAAACTCACACCAAAATTAATTAAACACCCTTGCTCTATCTGTGTAGCGTCGCCGGGTTCTTGCTGACCAAATTGATTACACGGAAACCCTAAAATAACTAAACCTTGGCTGGCATATTTATTATGCAAAGCTTGAAGCGACTCGTATTGGTAGGTAAATCCACATTTACTTGCGGTATTAACAATAAGCGCAACCTTACCTTCAAAATCACTAAAGTTAATAGGTTGACCCTGCAAGCTTGTTGCGCTTAATTGATGGAATTTGTGCATATTGGCGTCTTTTTTATTATTGTTATCGGTATTTTAACCTGAGTACAGTATTTCATAAAGTATAAAGAGCGCTCTAATTTAAAATCAGAAATAGCCCCATACCGGCAAGCGTAGTGTAATAAATATTATGTGTTTTATAGGCAACAATGATGGCGACTATCGCTGCGCTTAAATAAGGGTTTTGCCAGTCTAAGTTAATGCCATCTTCATTCAAAAACACGATAGGCACCCAAATTGCTGTAAGCACCGCAGGTGCACTAAAGCTTAAAAATTGCTGCATTTTAGGACCTACTTTAAACGGTAAAGCGCGGTGTAAAAATAAATAACGCGTAAAAAATGTAATGCACGCCATGAGTAAAATAGTTGTCATCATAGCGTTGCTTCCTTTTTAGCGGTTAGCCTTGCTGTGCTATAACCTGCGGCCATTGCCAGCAGCGCTGAGCAAACAAGCCATAACTCAAATCCGGTACTTTTTAAAAGCGTTGCGCTAACGCCTGCTACAATTACCGTAACGAGTGAGGCCAAATTTTTGATTCCCGGAATAACCAACGCGATAAACGTGGCAGCAATGGCAAAGTCGAGCCCTAAATTAGTTAAGTCGGGCAGCATTGTGCCCGCTACAATGCCAATTAACGTCCAAATATTCCATGCAATATAAAAGCTAAAACCAGCGCTCAATGCGTATATTAAGCGTGTTTTTGTTCTATATGCTTTTCGATGATGAGAAAACGCAAACAGCTCGTCGGTTAAAACAAAGCTCACCGGTAAGCGCCAACGCATAGGTTGATCAATGACCTTATGACGCACAGCTAAACCGTATAAAAAGTGCCGAGAGCTAATAATAAATGTTGTGAATAAAATTGTGAGCAATGGTGTGTTGCCCGCCATAAGTTCAATCGCAACAAGCTGTGCAGAGCCTGCAAATACTAATAACGACATTGCTTGGGTTTCAAAGGCGCTAAAACCATTTTGAATCGCTAAAGAGCCGCATAAAATACCCCAAGGAACAACGGCTAAACACAGTGGTAGCATATCTAAAAAGCCTTTTAAAATAGCTTTTTTAACTGGTTGCATGATATTTACTCTCACGGCTTGTAGAATGGCTCATAAGGATACCTTAATATTATGATGTTAAAGTAGTTAACAAATTAAATAATACTGTTTTTTTTAAGGATAGGCACAATGACGACGTTAAAAGTGTGGGATGGGTTTATTAGATGCTTTCATTGGTTTTTGGTTGTAAGCATTGCAGTGCTTTATTTTAGTATTGAAGAGGGCATGATTGAGCTTCACTTTGTCGCTGGTTTTTTTACTTTAGCACTTATAGTAACACGTTTAATATGGGGTGTTATTGGTAGTAAAACCGCGAGATTAAGTGGGTTACTGCACTCTCCTTGTGCTATTTTAAAGGCGCTAAAAACACCAAGCGACTCGTTAGGCCATTCAGCACCCGGTAGCTGTATGGTGATAGTGTTTTTTATATTAATTATAACGCAACTTGCAAGTGGCTTAATGAGCAGTGATGGTATTTTAACTGACGGGCCGCTTGCTCAATATGTGTCTAGCGATACGATTGATTTTGCCAATTGGCTACATGAGCTGAATTTTGACATTTTACTCTATGCTATTGGCTTACACGTATTGGCTATTATCATTTATAGAATAAAAGGCAAACCGCTAGTTAAGGCGATGATCACAGGCTCAAAAGAGTTAAAAGCGGATGACTCTGAGGCTAAAGTAACAAAAGCGTCTTGGCCTGCGTGGTTAATATTTATATCTTTATTGGTGTTGTTGGTATTTACGTGGGCGAAAGAGCCTTTAACTTATTTGTTTAGTTAAAAACACATTAAACCAATCTTAAAGGGTTGGTTTTTGTTTTTTGTTACATTCTTTTGTTTGATTGTTATGCGGGGTCGAATTATAATCGCCGCATTGCTGGCAAACTAGCCGAAAGGTTAGGACGCAAAGTTTCCGGTCTAAGGCTTTTTAAAAGCTATGGTAGCGGGACTACTGCATAACGTGTTGTTATGTATCACTTGCCCTCAGTGTATTTTTTGTGTATCCATAGTGTATGGATAAGATTTTGTAACTCTTAAGGTGTTGCCGTGTTTATGCATACGTCGTTGGCCTGTGGAAAGTGGTCAACAATAGGTTGCTTAAATCATCATACCCAATTATTTATTGGTGATGTGGTGAGTGTAACCTTTTACGACATGCAAGGAGAGCTGGTTAGTTTATCATTTGATTACAAGATCACCTCGCTTGAGCAAGGTGAGCCTCACGCATGGCCACGTTTAGTTGCCGAGCATATTAATGTGCATGTTCCTCTGGTTAGCGCAGGTAAAATGACCGAACAGGGTTTAATTGTAGCCTATAGAAATAATGAAATTTTTGCTTTGCAAAGCAGTGGTATATGTAAAGCACACGTCGACTTTCATTGTATTGCAAAATGCGATGAGCGTGTTGTTAATAACCTTGATACTTATGATTACGTGTACCCTGAAAATTGTGAAAACTATAATGCGGGTACAAAGGTATTGCAGCCAAAAACAGGGCATGTTTATCAATGTAGGCCTTGGCCATTTAATGAGTTTTGCCGCGCGAGTGACGATAAAAAGTTTATGTTCGAGCCCGGTATTGGACAAAGTTGGGCTATGGCTTGGCAGCAAATATAAAGCTTAAATTATCTTCCCAAAGGTATAGCGGTTTTAGTAATGAAGCGTTTACCGTTTTAGCCCATCCAACTATTGGATGGGCTTTTTTATTTTTATGATAAACTGTAAATCACGTTATTTTTTTAATTGGTTTTGTTGTGTCTCGTCCTGACTATTCTTTAAGTTTATTACCTAATTTCCCGATTGCTAAACAGCAAGCCCATACATTAAGTACTCATAATAAAATACGCACTGATAATTACTATTGGATGCGTGATGACGATCGCCAGGATGAGCAAGTACTTGCTCATTTACATGCTGAAAATACGTACTGCGATGAACAGTTAGCTGCTATGAAGCCACTACAAAATACACTTTTTGAAGAGTTAAAAGCACGCATTGTAAAAGATGATAATTCGGTACCCGTTAAAGACGGGAAATACTGGTATCACTCAGAAGTTCGTGGTGATGATGAATACTCGCGTCACTATAGAAGTACGAGCATAAAGGCCGATAATAAAGAGCTTTTACTCGATGTGAATGTCTTAGCTGAAGGATTTGAGTTTTTTGAGCTGGGCGAAGTCGCACTAAGTCCATGCGAGCAGCTTATGGCTTACTCTGAAGATACTGAAGGTCGTCGTATTTATAATGTTCGCTTTAAAAGCTTAGCGACCGGTGAAATGCTTCCTGATGTGCTTGAAAATACAGAAGGACAAGTTGTTTGGGCTAACGACAATAAAACTGTTTTTTATGTAAAAAAAGATTTAAAAACGCTATTAGGATACCAAGTATTTAGGCATGAGCTTGGCAGCGAGCAAAACCAAGACGTAATGGTCTACGAAGAGCAAGACAGCAGCTTTTTTATGGGGCTTGGTAAAAGCCGCGATGAAAGCTTAATTATTGTTGATTTAGCATCGACAGAGACCAACGATACATGGGTGCTTGATGCTAATAAGCCCACTGGCGAATTTAAAGCATTAATGCCGCGTGAAGATGGCCACGAGTTTGACGTAGATAAGCTAGGTGACACATTTTATATTGTGACTAACTGGCAAGCTAAAAACTTTAGATTAATGACGGCAACAAACGAAACAATTGCTGATAAAACACAATGGGTTGAGCATACAGCTCACAGAGAGAATGTACTGCTTGAAGGTGTAGAGTTATTTAATGACTTTTTAGTATTGAGTGAACGCGAGCAAGGGCAAGCTCGATTTGTAGTTGTTAATAGGCAAGGGGATCGTATGGCACTTGAGTTTGCCGATCCTTGTTATTATGCTGCAATAGCAATGAACCCAGAGCCAGACACACGCACTGCGCGTATTTATTACTCAAGTTTAACAACACCAGGTTCTTTATATGATGTTAATTTAGCAACTGGCGAAAAAACACTACTTAAACAGCAAAAAGTACTCGGTAGTTTTAATGCCGATGACTATCAGTCTGAGCGATTAATGGTAACTGCTCGCGACGGAGTTAAAGTACCCGTATCAGTTGTTTATCGAAAAGACAGCTTTAAAAAAGGTGGCTCAAATCCGTTATTTCAATACGGCTATGGTGCGTATGGCTATACGATTGATCCAAGTTTTTCAAGTTCATCGCTGAGCTTGCTCGATCGTGGTTTTGTTTATGTAATAGCACATGTTCGAGGCTCTGAAATGCTAGGTCGCGAGTGGTACGAACAAGGTAAAAAAGAGCATAAACAAAATAGCTTTAGTGACTTTATTGATGTGACAAAAGCGCTTGTTGCACAAGGCTATTGTGATAGCAGCAAGGTGTTTGCCTCAGGCGGCAGTGCTGGTGGTTTATTAATGGGGGCGGTTGTAAACCAAGCACCAGAGTTATATTGCGGTGTTGGCTGTCATGTACCATTTTTAGACGTATTAACCACGATGCTTGATGAGAGTATTCCGCTCACAACAAATGAATACGATGAATGGGGTAATCCAAATGAGCCTCAGTTTTATGATGTAATTGAAGCTTACTCGCCGTATGACAATATTCGCGCACAAAACTATCCGAACATACTCGTTACTACCGGTCTTCATGACTCGCAAGTGCAGTATTGGGAGCCTATGAAGTGGGTTGCAAAAATGCGTGAGCTTAAAACAGATAGTAATCTTTTAGTCTTTAAAACCGATATGGATGCAGGGCACGGTGGTGCATCAGGTCGCTTTAAAAGTTTAGAGGAAAAAGCACTCGAAATGGCCTTTTTTATTGCTTTATTAAATTAACTGCAAAATCAGAAAATTGTATTATCCTATATATAGAAGTTGATATATGTAAGGCGATTTATGTTTGGAGCACATGGTGAATTTCAGATTTGTTCACAGCCCCCTCAGATGTATTTAGAATTAAAGGGGAGCTTTAACAATGAAGGCATTACGCTGTTAACTAATGGCGTTGTTCAGGAGTTGAGCACTCACCCTGAGAATACAATTAAGTATGTGGTTGTTAATTTAAGAGAGTTTGAGCTGTTAACTTTGGATGGCCTTGATTCATTAGAGACCTATTTTGCCGGTGTAAAAGAACGTGGCTATCAACGAGTTGACTATATAAACATTAATATCATAGCTAAAAATATGTTTGAAAAAGTATGGAAAAATAGCGATGTAGAAGTTAATTTTTATAAAGATACCGACAGCTATTTATTAGTGCACCCAAATGACAGTTATATAAAACAGAACTGGTAACTAACATGAGTATTATAAACCGCTATTGAAGAGGGCTTATAATACTCTCTAAACACCCTTTATAGCGCCGTGAAAGGTTTAAACACATATCGTTTTTCAGCCTTACTTTATAATCGCCACTGTCAGTAGGCATCAGTTCGCAAATAGCTTGTTTTCTTACCAGCGTTGAACGATGAATACGAACAAACCCTTCTGGTTCTAGCTGTTGTTCAATATTTTTCATGGTTTCGCGATGTAGTACCGGCGTATTACCTTGGGTAAAATGCAGCTCTACATAGTTGCCCGCACCATTAATCCAAATAATATCATTTATATCAATTAGCCTTACCTTACCTACATCTTTAACCACAATGTGTGATGATGGCTTTTCTGCTTGTGTGCTTTGCTGGTATTGGCGTTCGGCCGCACTTGCGATCGGGCAAAGGTGAATCAGCTTATCAAAGCACTTATCAATACGTGATGCAGTTGAATCTAATATTAAAAAATCAACAGCGCCAACTTCAAAGGCAAAACTCGCAAAATGTCCCGATTGGGCAATAATGACTAACTTCAGCTTTTTAGCAAGCTCTGTTAAATGCACTATTTGCATCGGGTCAGCTAGGTTGGTTAGTTCGTAAAACAGTACATTGTATTGATCTGTGTCTATTTGATCTAATCTATTTGTTTGAAGAAAAGATTGAGATTCAAAGTGCCGGTGATCTTGCACGCGCTTTGTTAAAAATGTTGCAAACTTAGTGTTACTAACAAAAGTTAATGCATGAAAAGAAGCGATCATTATTTTATATCTCTTGCTGTATATAATAATAAAGACCGTGCTTAGCGGAAAAACTGTTATGAAAAGTACAATATATTTATAAAATAATTGTGACGTACTAATTCATCCCATAAAAGCTGCTATTCGTACCAAAGACTACGCCTCATAAATAATGCCCGTAGAGTGTTTAAATAAATCCCCTTACTGTAATCCGCGAAGTAACCATTTAGTTACAAAAATAACAATTCAGGGGAATTATATGACATTAACTAACAAAGGTAGCGCGCGACTATTTAAAAAATCGTCGTTAACAGTTGCGCTAAGCAGCGCGATACTTGCAAGCTTTTCATTTCAAGGTGTGGCTGCAGAAGATGACGAAATAACTAAAATAGAACGCGTACAAGTTACAGGTTCTCGTATTCGTTCAGCTGAGGCAATGTCATCAGCACCTATCCAAGTTGTAGACAGTGCTGCGATTGATGCATCAGGGTCGTTAAATATTCAAGACTTACTATTAGAGAACCCTGCATTTGGTACACCAGCTATTAGCCGTACTAACTCAAACTTTAATACCGCAAGTGCGGGTGTTGCTACTGTTGATTTACGTAATTTAGGCTCTAACCGTACATTGGTTTTAGTAAATGGTCGTCGTTATGTATCAGGTGTACCTGGTAGCTCTGCTGTCGATTTAAATACTATTCCGAGCCAATTTATCGAACGTGTTGAAATTATGACAGGCGGGGCTTCATCTGTTTATGGTTCTGACGCTGTTGCTGGTGTAGTTAACTTTGTATTAAAAGATGATTTTGAAGGTGTTGAATTCGAAGGCCAATATGGTGAATCAAGCGAAGGCGATGATGAATCACGCCAATTTAACTTTACCTCAGGCTTATCAAGCTCAGATGGGAAAGGGCACGCGATGTTCCACCTTGGGTATTCGGATCAAGGTGCTGTTTTTTCACGTGACCGTGACCGCTCGGCAGTAGACCAATTTTCAGGTATTTTCTTTGAAGATGATCCAGCAGCAAACCCAGGCTCTGTATTTGATGCTGTAAGCCCATTTTTATCTTCATTTCCGCCACAGGGTCGCTTTAGCGCTGGGGATGAAACATTTACGTTTAATGATGCAAACAACCTACAAAACTCATTTAGTACTAACGGTGGCGATGGCGTAGCTGCAAATGGTTTTAACCGAAGCGGTGTACGTACGATAGCGATACCTACAGAACGTTATTTATTCGCCTCAAACGGTAGCTACGAGTTAAGCGACAAACATAGCTTTTTTTATGAAGGTACTTACGCCGCAACAACGACCGTTTCTGAATTAGAGCCATTTCCTTTCGCCTCTGACGACATTTATGCAAATGGCCAAGTACCAATTGAATTTAACGTAAACGGTGAGCTTCTACGTAATGCGTTTGTTCCAGATGATATATATAACGCAGCAACTGATACTGATGGTGATGGCGCACGAGATATCTTTTTTGCAAAGCGCTTAAGTGATGTAGGTAACCGTGGAGCACGAGCAGAGCGTGACACATTCCGTTTAGCGCTTGGTTTTCAAGGTGAAATAGCCGATGGTTGGTTCTACGATACTTACTATGTATATGGTAAAACAAAAGAGCAACAAGTATCAGGCGGTCTAGTTAATGTACAAAGTTTTCGTCAAGGTTTAGAAGCTGTTATCGATAGCCAAGACTTAGATGGCGATGGTATTACTGATGAGGCTATTTGTATCGATGCGACAGCACGTGGCTTTAACTGTGCACCGGTAAATATTTACGGTTTCAATTCGTTATCACAAGGTGCTATTAATTTTGTAAGTGCACCTAGCTCACTTTCAACGTCGGTTGAGCAAGAAATTATTGGTGGTAATATTTCAGGTGATTTATTTGAACTACCAGCGGGTGTTGTAGGTATCGCTGCTGGTTTTGAATACCGCGAAGAGTTCTCACGCAGTGAATTTGATGCTCTACAGCAAGCTGGCCTTAATGCGGGTAATGCAATTCCAGCAACAGAAGGCTCGTTTGACGTAACTGAGTATTATGTAGAAGCAAATATCCCTGTGCTTGATTCTGTAACTATGAATGCAGCAGTTCGTTTGTCTGACTACTCAACAGTAGGCAATACTGAAAGTTGGAACGTGGGTGTAGACTGGGAAGTAATGGATAGCTTACGTTTACGTGCTACCCGTGCACGTTCAACGCGTGCTCCAAATATTGATGAGTTATTCTCTCCACCTTCACAAACTTTTCCAAGCGGTTTAAACGATCCATGTTTAGGGGTTACTAATAGTGGCGGTGGTGCCGCAGGTGATGCTTGTCGTACAGATGTTGGTGTTACAACTAATATCGCTTCAAATGGCGAGTTCACGCTTAACCAGTCTGACTTACAAGGTATTAGTGGCTTTAACCGTGGCAACCAAGATTTAAAAGAAGAAGTTGGTGACTCTGTAACAGTAGGTTTAGTATTTACACCAGAAAATCTAATATCAGGCCTAGATATTACGCTTGATTACTTTGATATCGAAATTACAGATGCAATCGTATCAACACCTCGTCAGTTTATTCTTGACCAATGTTATGGCGGCGGCGATACAAGCTTTTGTGACTTTGTAACTCGTCGTAGTGCGCCATCAGGTAATAATAGTGCTGGTTCACTAGAGTTTATTGATAGCGGTGTATCTAACAGTGGTGGTTTAGGTACAGAAGGCGTTGATTTAACACTGACGTACTCTACTGATATTGGACCAGGTGCGTTTAGAACTCGCCTTGCTTATACTTACCTAATCGATGGTTATAGCATTCCACTTCCTGGCGCTGATAAAGATGAGTTTGCTGGAGAGATTGGTGCATCAGAGCATAAAGCTAACTGGAACTTTGGTTATAAACTTAACGACTTTGATTTTAACTGGAGCTTAACTTACATTGGCGCTGCAGACTTTGATGATCAATTCTTAAGTGGTTTTGGTATTGCTCCAGGTGGAGTAGGGATTGGTTCAGTGACATATCATGATGTTCAAGCAAGTTACCATATCAGCGATTCAACAGAGCTTTACGCTGGTGCGAGTAACTTATTTGATAAAGAGCCACCACGCATTTTATCGGGTGTAAGTGGTTCAAGCACGGGTACTGAAACGGATGCAGGTACGTATGACCCAATTGGACAATCATTCTACATTGGTTTTAGAAGTAAATTCTAACCAACAATAACGACACTAACTATAGTTACTTAATTAGTTACGTTCACAAAGCCTCAGTATTGCTGGGCTTTTTTATTGGAAAAAATAATGCGGCAGTAATTTTTTATACATCGTTTATCCCAATATATAAGTATTGTGCCCACTTAAACCAAAAACAACGCCACTGGTAACAGGGGCGTTGTTTAGTATGGGGAGGAGGCTAATATAGTAACCGAATCGCTTGATTATTTAACGATTTATCCCTATTTGTGCCCTCTTCATTGAGGGCTTTTTTTTGCTTAACTTTAGTCTAAGTAAGCTTTTAACATCCAAACCAGCTTTTCTTGCTCTGAGATGTAATCACTCATTAGTGAGGCTGTACCTTCATCGTCTGCATCACCAGCTTGAGTTAAAATTTCACGCTGCATGTGAATTAATGTACTGTAACCAGCAAGTAGGTTCTCTACGGCTGTAACGCCATCACTAATACCTTTAGCTTCTTTAATTTTACTTACTTCAAGGTAATCAGAAAATGCATGTAGAGGTGCGCCATCTAACGTTAAAATACGTTCTGCAACTTCATCTACTTTTAGAAGTAATAAGTTATAAATTTCTTCAAACTTAACGTGTAGTTCAAAAAAGTTACGGCCTTTAATATTCCAGTGAAAGCCACGCGCGTTCATGTATTGAATCTGGTAGCTACTCAATAATGTATTGAGTGACTTTATGATGTCTTCGCTTTTTGCGCTGTTTAGACCAATTGCGTTTACATGTGACATAACTTGCTCCTGAATAACCGTTTGTTTGTGAACTTGTGATAAGTATTACTAATTTCGATAAATTAGTAAAATCGTTTAAATGTATCTAGTTAATAGTTTTAACCTATTAGCTGTTTTTGATACCTGTATTCACTTTAGACTATTAATAGAAATGGGACTGATTAATAAAAATACTACCCCTCAAAAATAAATAAAACCCAGAAGTATATAAATCATGATCTAAAACAAACTTTATTCAAGGTAATAACTTAGCTATTTTTTTATTGATGTAGGTCAAAAATCATCCACCCTAATGGCGCATAATAATGTTGTCGAAATAATTAGGAGAGATAACATGCATGCAAAAACAGCGAAACAAAATAAAGCAGAGTTAGTCGTGGTAGGAATTGCAGTCATCGCATTTGTGCTAGGGCTAGTAGCGCACTTAGCAGGTGCAAGCTTTGCGAACTCAGATTTTTTTGGTTACATTGCGGCGCCCATTCCGCTGATACTGGCTGTGATATTTTTAATTAGTTATAAAATAGCAGCCAATGCTGAGGATTAATCTTTCTCGTTTAAGCACTTTAAAATGTAATCGAGCACTTGGCGCGAGTAAATCATACTGGTATGGCTTAAATGAAACACTTTATGTTCGGCCATACCTTTAAGTTTGGTTTCATCTAGTAATACGGTGCCATCTGACTGGCTACCTTTGACTATTAAAGGCATAAGCCCAATAGGTAAATCCCCTGCGATACTATAAAGCTTAGCTTTAAAAGGCCAATTACCATTTTTAGTAAGCAAAAACTCAACACTATTTTTTAAAAATGATTCAAACCCTTTTTGCTTCATTTTTTGCGCTATATGGCTGCCTTTATGTGGAGTACCCAGTGTAATTACCTTCGTAATATTCTGGCTAGCAGGAGAGTTTGCCTCTAGGTAAGCACGTGCAATCAGCCCTCCCATTGAGTGGCATACAAGCGCTGCAGGTTCGTTAGAAATACACTCATCAATTTGTGCAAATATGGTATCGCGGTGAGGGTCGAGGGTATTATAGGTAATGTTTAATACCGTCATACCCGATTCTTCAAGTCGTGAACAAAGTGGGCGCATAACAAAGCCAGACATATACAAGCCATGTAAAACAATAACGTGTTTAACTTTCATATGCTCCCTAATACCAATTTTATTAAAAACATGATCATTCTAGCGTATTAAATAATCCGCTACCTGCGTTAAAAATTATTTATATAAAACAACTATATGTCATAATTTTCGCCTTGTTATCGACTTATTTATTTGTCGCTATAATACATAACTAATTTAATGCAATTGGTATAACTACCGTAATTACATTAACTGTAGCGGTTTTATTTCAATATTGGTTGTATCGGTATTTACCCATACTTCACCATCTTGAATGGTAATGGCGAGCTTAATTCCACGATCAACCAAAGCAGCAAGTGCTTGTGTTGCTGCGTAATCAAGGCTAAAAATACTTAGATTTTTAAATTCATACAATTTAGGTTGATGTTTTTGCCACCAAATTGCTTGATTGTTTTCACCATAAGTATATAGCACCACTTTTTTAGATTTATTACAGGCTTTTTTAAGGCGTTTTTCATCTGGTAAGCCAAGCTCAACCCATAGTTCTATTTCTTCACTATAGCTTACATGCCAAAGTTCAGGCTCATCATCAGCACTTAACCCTTTGGTAAATTCTAAACCATCACAGCTATTGAGTGCAAAAGCGAGTAAGCGAATCATCAACCGTTGGTCGGTTTCTGATGGGTGTTGAGCCAAGGTTAAATTAAAATCTTGATAAACGTGGCGGTCCATATCGCTAAGCGATAACTGCACTTTCATAATGGTGGATTTAAGAGCCATAACAACTAATCTGAAAAAATTTGCGTCAGTATAGCGCAATTAAATGAATTGCCAGTTAAAAATTCATAATAGCCAGCGTCGTTATGTGTTTAGCCGAGAGAGCTAATATTTTCTTTATAGATATAAATTTTTATGATACAACTTTTTCTGTACCTTTTTTAATGAATAAATTATTTTACAAGGATGATCAGATGGAAGCGAACAGAAAAAAAATTATTGATCTTTTTATGGATAACGTAAAAGGCAAACGGCCTGAAGTAACGGGCAACCGTCATCATGGAAGCCATGGCCACTGGTTAGAAAAACAGATGGGCATTAAGCCAAATTCAAGTAATTCAACGGATATACTTGGTTATGAAATGAAAACGGATACGACTTCGAAAACTTCTTTTGGGGATTGGTCGCCGGATAAATCGTTGTGGGGTCGTTATCGTTCTGAACCAACAATAAAAAAACTGAATCGTGATAAGGAGTTTTTAGTCGCCTTTGGTCAGGCTAATCCAAATAAAAATGGTCGTTACTCTTGGTCTGGGATGCCAGTGCCCAAAGTAAAGCAATTTAACAGGTTTGGGCAAAAATTAATTGTTACACCAGGTCAAGATATACAGGCTATTTATAGTAAATCTGCTGATATGCGTATAAATAAATCAGAGATTGTTCCCAAAGAGTTACAAAAAGAAAGCTTATTAATTGCGCAATGGACAAAGGCTAAAATAAAACCTAAGTTAGAACGTAAATTTAATCAAAATGGTTGGTTTAAATGTATTTTAAATGAAAGCGGTGTATTTCATGAAATTGTTTTCGGAGAACCAATGAGTTATGAAAACTGGCTTAATCTCGTTAGAGAAGGACATGTTTTCTTTGATTCAGGAATGTATGAAGGAAATCGTAGGCCTTATGCACATTGGCGAGCAAGTAATAACTTATGGAATGAATTAGTAGTTGCTCGGTATAGTTAATATTGTAAGCTATTTATGATGAACTCTACCAACTACTTTCTGAGTAGAGTTCTGGTCACATTCTTTGCCAATGCATCTACAACCTTCATACATACTGAATTACCAAATTGCTTGTATATCTGGCCCTGGGATACTGCATTTACAATGTACTCTTCTGGGAAACCCTGTAATCGAGCACACTCTCTAGGTGTTAGCTTACGAGGGCGTTTACCAAGTTCTGATTGATCAATTAAAATTTCAGAGCCGTCTTTGTAGTAACGAGCACTGATTGTATTTGCATATTCACTTTCAGCATTAAACAGCGAGTAACCAAAGCCATTACCTTTGGTTTTATGTTCTGCTTTCCTGCGCTGGTGGCCTGCCCATAATTTTTCAGATATTGTAAATTTATCATCACTAGGGGTTATAGCGCTTAAGTCTTCTAAAATATCACCTACTCTTGTTGGTGTTTTAGGCGGGGTCGGCCAGTTAAATAGTTCACCAAAGTCACAGTCTTTAAAGTAATTCTTATCAAACCCTACTATGAAAACGCGCTCTCGGTTTTGAGGGGCGCCAAAATCACCCGCCCTAAGTACTTTATAATCAACCCAATAATTTAACTTCTCTGATAGCGCATGTCTTGTTTCTTCACTTAAAGGCACATCTTCTGGAATTTCTAAATCAAAGTTACCTCTTAAAATATCTAAGATAGTATTTAAAGTACGGCCTTTGTCATGCCCCTGAAGTTGCTTTACGTTTTCAAGAACGAAAGCTTTAGGCTTTTTCTCAGTGAGTATCCTTTGAATTTCAAAAAACATGGTTCCACGGGTATCACTAAAACCTTGTTTGAGGCCAGCTTGAGAAAAAGCTTGGCAAGGGAAGCCACCTAAAAGTATGTCATGATCAGGAATATCTGATGCAGCGATTTGAGTAATATCGCCATTAGGCATTTCCCCAAAATTAGTTAGATATGTTTTTTGCGCAAACTTATCCCACTCAGAGGTAAATACACAGTGTCCACCGAGCTTTTGGAAAGGCAATCGGATCCCACCAATCCCTGCAAATAAATCTATAAATGTAAATTCAGATTCTGATAAAGGTTTCTGTTTAAAAGGTGCATTGTCTAAATGAGATTTTAACTCTGACTCTAGGTTAAGTATATCAGTTAGTTTTTTTGCTGTAGGCTTGTGTTCACCAGTTTCCCACCCTCTAACTGTTCGCTCACCGGTAGAAGCCATGCCAAGTAAGTTCGCAAATTCTGTACGTCCTAAACCTAAGTTTTCTCGTATACTTTTGATTTGTCTTGCTATATCGTTATTCATTGAAACAGTACTCATTATGCTGTTTTACTTATCCGGTTTTAATCCTAGTAGGATAGCACTGTATAAATGATCAGACAATATGTGAGAGGGAATTTTGCTACAAAATCTCAATACCTTAATTGATAAATGTCAAAATCAATTCACCAAATTGAATTATTCTAGTGATGTTCAAATCGATGAAGAGCTAAAAGCACGACTAATAAAAGCTCTCGGCAATGTTGATTCGTCTGGAACACACGTCATAAACCCATTCTCAATCACGTTTATTGGGAAGGCAGGCCTACGTGCAGATGTACCATCGTCTGGGTTGTGGTATGCCCTTTGCTTTAGTGACTTATATGGTGCTATTTTTGAGTATAAAAGTGTTATAGATGAGATCAAAAAAGGTTTAAGAGCAGAAGGCTATAACGCAAAAGATATTGATACCTACTTGAAACAATTTCCAAGTGAGCTTTGGGGGAGTCAAGGTTCAGAAATAGAGAAAGACTTTATCGAAATTTTGGATACCCTCATCACTAATACAGATGAGAAAGACTTTTTTATAAAGTTTATGTCAGATCGTGATTGGTGGATAAAAACTGGTCGTAAGTCTGAGGCTGCCAAAGGTAAAACTTTAGATCGTAGTGATGTTTATGAATCAAGTATCGCATTAGCTTGTAATTTAGTAGTAGCTAACTCGTCAAAGCTTAAAGTCCTTATAAATGCCTTTAATCAAGATATAGATGTAAAGACATACTTCTCGAAAATGAATGTAGAAGAGTTTGAGATCAAAGATAATACCATTACAGAGTTACAAACAACTTATACAACTAATAACTTAAAAGCCATAAATAAAATTTACTATGGTTCGCCAGGGACAGGGAAGAGTCATCGTATAAACAAAATAACTGAGTACCATTGTCGCTACACAACGGTTTTTCACCCTGACACACAGTACAGTGATTTCGTAGGCGCTTTAAAGCCAGTTATGATAGATTCGAATGGTGAAAAAAAGATTTCTTATGAGTTTAGACCTGGGCCATTCACTAAGGCATTGATAGAAGCCTTAAATGATACGAGTAAACATGTTTTTCTTGTAATTGAAGAGCTTAATAGAGCACCAGCAGCAGCTGTTTTTGGTGAGATATTTCAGCTACTAGATCGAGATATGAATGGTGAAAGCCAATATAAGATAGAAGCTTCTGATCCCGATATGTTGCTTCATATTAAAGAAAATCTAAAAGAATCAGATAAGTTTAGTGAACTTTACTTACCTTCCAACCTGTCAATTCTTGCCACTATGAATAGTAGTGACCAATCAGTCATGCCAATGGACACCGCCTTTAAGAGGCGTTGGTTATTCGAATACTTACCTATAGACTTGAATCAGGCAGGAGATGGCAGTTTTAAACTCACGTTTGCTGATAGTTCTAAACCTGAAGTGCCTTGGAAAGTATTTGCTGAAGTTGTTAATGATACTTTGTCTTTTTTGCAAGTACCGGAAGATCGTCTTTTAGGCCATCGCTTTGTTTCCGATGAAGAGCTTACTACTATTGAAGAAGCTAATAATACTCTAAAAGGTAAAATATTAGTTTATCTCTGGGATGATGTACTTCGTCATGGAAAGCGTGATGTGATTTTTAATACATCAGTGGCAGGTACTTTCGGTCAGCTGTCACATCAATTTGGAGAAGGTAATCCTATCTTTTCTGAAAGTTTTGAGGCTAAGTTATTAGAAGCATTAACCGAAGCGCAAAAAGACCAAGAAGTTGTCGCAGATGAACAACCAGAATAGATGTAATTAAAAATGCGTAAATTACATCTATTTGAAGATAGGCAAAACATTGTTAAAGCTATGCCCAAGAAGCTAGTTCAAAATTTGAATAAGCAGGGGCTACTTTACGGTAATGGACAAAAAGTTATGTTTTGCGGCTTAATTAACTTTGATGATCAAATTGCTGTATTTCTTCCCCGAAATAGTGACTATGAAGAAATCAATGAATCAACCTCGAAGAAGGTATGTGCAACTTTATTGAAAGCACTTAAACGTTATTTAGATGATAAAGACAATGCTATAAGTGCTGATGAATTAGTTGATGAAGGCATTCATGGGCAAGAGTACCTAGGTTTAATATTTGCTTTATTTGAAGACTACTTCAACAACGGCCTTTTTACACGTCGAGTATCTGAAAGGAAAGTAAACTCAGGGAAAGTAGATTGGAACCGTACGATTAAGCAATCTATACCGTATACGTCTGGTGATAGTCCTGTTTACTTAGAATTAGCAGGTTATATCAAGCGAGTATATTCCAACTGTGAGACCGCGAAAATTCATGCGGAGGTTTTACGTAATTTAGATCAGAAAGTCGGCTGGTTAATTAACGATGATGAAGCTATAACTAAGCAGCTTATCAATGTTCCTGCCTCATTAATGGATAATGATGGGAAGATTTATCACCTAAACAATGAGTTAACACGTGCTTACTCTGACCGTGATATCTATCTGATTAAACAATTAATTAGCTATCTTAAATTAGAAAGTATGTCACAACAAAGTGATTTTTCTATAGGAATAAAAAGGTTTGAGGGTATGTGGGAGCATATGCTATCAAAAACGCTGAAAAACGTTTTTCCTATTAATAAAAAACTAGCTAAACCAGTATATAAAATAAATGGTGAATTGAGGTTAGCGAGTAGGAAAGGGCAAAGAACTGATATAGTCCTTAGAGATCCCGAAACAGAACATTTTACAGTTATTGATGCTAAATATTACGCTGCGAAAAGTTTAGAAACAGCGCCAGGTTGGCCAGATTTAGTTAAGCAGTTTTTTTATGCTAAAGCTATAAAATCAGTTTATCCTGAAAATAAAGTCTCCAATATGTTTATTTTCCCTGGTAACTACGGAGTGATTGAGTCAGCCCATATGGCTGAACCAAGTAAACATGGTATTCAAGATAAAGATTTGCTTGCAGCCTACGGTGATATTAATTGCTTATATAAATGCCCATTGGCGATACTTGATTTATATAATAAAAACCAAAAAGAGGACCTTAATAGTGTAACTATTATCTAATGAGCTAGCGTATCTTTTTAGAAATACTTCAATTCTAAGTCTGTATTCTTTCTAATTTCGCTGAACCATGTTAAATCATCAGTGAACGGTGAATTACTACCAACAATCCATATTCCACTACAATGTTCAGTGCCCAGATATAAAGGATATCGGAGTAATTGACCTATAGCGGCTTCAATATCTTCTTTGCATTTAATCACTCAATTGTATTACGGTTGATTAGTATTTTATTTTTAGAAGCACTATACCTCTCTTCTGTAGTAAACTTACTTATTATTACGAAAAGTACAAAAGCATAGTTTTACTTTTAGTACCCATATTAGTACCAATAGGCTGCGGCCTTTAATTAAAGGTCATATAAATCAAATGAGTAGAGCAGGAATACAGTGGTTTCCTGGGCACATGAATAAAGCCCGTAATGAAATTAAAGAAATAATGCCACAAATGGATGTGATCATTGAAGTGCTTGATGCGCGCATTCCCTACAGTAGTGAAAACCCGATGGTGGCAACCTTGCGTGAAGGTAAGCCGGTCATCAAAATTTTGAACAAAGCTGATTTAGCTGATCCTAAAATGACTCAAATCTGGAAAGATTATTTTGAGCAAGAAAACGGTGTTAAAGCGATTTCTTTTGGTCATGATAAAGCAGCTGAAGTAAGTCGTATAAATGAGCTTTGTAAAAAGTTAGTGCCGCATAAAGTGGGTGCCGATAAGCAAATTAAAGCCATGATAATGGGTATTCCTAACGTGGGTAAATCTACGTTAATTAATGTACTGGCTGGACGTATAGTTGCAAAAACAGGTAATGAGCCTGCTGTTACTAAAGCACAACAACGCATTAAGCTTGAAGACGGTATTATGCTTTACGATACGCCTGGTATGTTGTGGCCAAAAGTAGAAAACGAAAACTCAGGTTATCGTTTAGGCGCTACCGGTGCCATTCGTGATACAGCACTTGAGTATGAAGAAGTAGCAAGTTATACCGCTGAGTACCTATTACGTGCATACCCTGAGCTTTTAAAAGCGCGTTATAAAATAGATGAATTACCAGAAAGTGATTGGGAATTTGTTGAAATGGCGGGTAAAAAACGTGGCTGTATTCGTGGTGGTAACCAAATAGACACATACAAAATGTCTGAAATACTAATCAACGAATTACGCGACGGCATCATTGGCCGTATTACTATGGAAACTCCGCAAATGCGTGAGGAAGAAGAAGTAATGGTTGCTGGTTTACGCGCTGCAGCAGAAGCTAAAAAAGCAGCTAAAGAAGAAGAGAAAAAACAACGCCGAGCACGCGCACGTAAAAACCGTCGTTAATGGTTGAATTTATGTGAGTATGCGACTCACTAAATTACAGACATAAAAAAAGCCCGTAAGGGCTTTTTTAGTTTCATATCTACCGTCACCGATATGAGCAATGTAGCAAGTAAAATAGTAGGGCGGTTACTCATCATCAACATCAAGGGGCGTTGCGGTTCATAACAAGTAGCCATAGCTGTTTACGTGCGCCACACGTTGTTTCAGGGTCGAGAAACAAATCAATTCATTCCTTAACAAGTGGTATGCAATCCGTCTTGTTGATATTGATTATCAGTTAGATCTAACTATCTGTCAACACCTAAATGCAAATAATTCTTATTATTGTGATGCTTGTTTTTTATTCATATATAAATCGGTTAGTTAGCACTGCCATTTAATAAAAAATAGATGCTTAATACTTATTAAATAATTTGATGTGGATTTTTATTATAAAAGCATCGCTTGGAAAACCTTAGCCCCTAAAGATCAACAGCCTTTAATTTATGGCTAAAAATATTCGTACTTAATTGGATATTTTAAGCCACTAACGCACTTTATTTGCTGTTATACGTAAATTAATCTGCTTCACTAGTACTTTATCCTGCTTGTTTAGACGCCCTACAATGAGCAAGAAATCACTACCGTCAGTTTTTATTACTTTAATACTTGTGTTATCAAGTTTAGTTTTACCGTATGTGGTTTCTATTTTTTCTATGTCTTTAAAATGACTAAGATCTGATTTAAGCTTACCGTCATCGTTTTTGTAGTAACTAAAAATATAGTTCTCGGTTATTCCGTTACCGTCTTCTCGGTAATCAAACATTGTATCGCTATAAAAATAGAGTATTTCTTCGTTTTCAGGTGTTAGGCGATTACGTTTTAAAAAGTGTACTTGGTAAGGCCATAAACTATCGCCTTTTATAATTGCAGCATTGGGTAAAATATTTACTTCTTGAAGTACGCCTAAAAATAATAGAGGTGCAAACGCAAGCGAGATTAAATACTGCCTAATTCGCCAGTGCGAGTTGTAATGTAGGGCTTCTTTACTTGTATCGGTTTGTTCAATGTAACTAACTAGAGGCAACCATAAAAATGGCATTATACAAATCACTATGGTTGCGTATTCGTCCATACGATAAGCAAAGGCGCTGGCGAGTACCATTAGCCAGAGTGTTAAGGCAGTCCAGTTAGGCATTACTCTATTTTTGTTTAACTGTTGTTGGCTGTGCTCTGCAAGTGCAAGATACAAAGGGTAATACCATAAAAAAGCAAATATACCTCGAGCAATAGGCATAATACTTGAGTTATCGCGCTCTTTAATGGCTTTAAAGTTACGATAACTCCAGTAGTTAACAAATATGCCTAAACTTAAAATACTGTAAATAATAAACTTACTTATAGATACTGCATAAAATGGACTATCTTCAAATTTCACTTTTTTTGCTGACTCTAATCGCCAATCGGCGAAAAAGAATATGAGTACTAAAATATAGCCAGCCAACACATATTTAAGCCAGCTATAACCAAAGCTATCTAGCACATCAGCTGTTGTTTGAGACGTTTCGCTCGCCTTTGCATATTTTAGAATAGGGTAATGAGTTGCTGATATTAACTTTTTACGCTGTGCTAAATAATCATCTATTTGAGCGGCTTTAATATGATCTTGTTTTGCGTAATAGTCATAACTCAGTGTTAAAACATTATCATTAAATTCAGTAGTTGTTTTTAAGTTGAAGTAGTCGTTATCAATTTCTTCTTGATCGCTATCAAATCCCCAACCTTTTTCTGCAAAATGCAGTTTTATTGTGGTGTTAATTATATTGGGGTAGCCAAAGTAGAGTGGGTCGGTGCGATTTACCTGCTTTGGTTCGTAAACGCTATTTTGTATTTCATTCGCGTAAAAACTAGCTTCGTAGCCTTCGTCTGTTTTTTCCCAAAATTCACTAATTAAATACGATTCTTTGGTTATTAGTTTACCCGTTTGTTCTTGTTCACTAATAGTCATTGCTTCATTGATTGATAGACCATTTAAAAAGCCTTGGTAATACTCGAAATAAGATTTAGCAACGATATTTAGACCACTGCTGGCTATATTACTTCTTCGGTTAATTGCTTCAAATTCAGCATAAGTATACTGGGTTTCAAAACGTGATGGCTCGGATACTTTTTCAGCAATAAAAAAGTTATCTTCTACAGATACATTTGTATGTACAGGCTTTTGCGCCATTGACGTTAAAGCGCTTTCACCTTTATCAATTATTAGGGCATAGCCATAGTCAGGCTGTGCTAAATATTCGAGAGTACCTCGCTGGTAGCTAACCGTAGGGTCGAGCCAGTAGCGTTTTCCGTTTTGTTTAAGCGTAACAATAACGTGATTAAATACACTTGCAGAAGGTGGAAGTTCTTTTAAACGTTTGGTTTCCTCTGTATCAACTAGCGCAGGGAAGGCTTCTATATCCATCGCTTTTAATAACGAAATAAGCAGTACCGTTTTATCTTTACAATCGCCGTATCGTAGCGAAAGCGTTTCTGAAGCTGACGTTGGTTGATGCGAGTTAGTGCCCATTTCAAGCCCTAAATATCGAACTTCGTCTTGGCTAAAGCGCAGTGCTGCTACAATTTTGTCTGATGTTTTTGTGTGTTTTGCTTTTATTTCTTCAGCTACATCCAAAATGCTGTTTGGGGTTTCTATGGCTGATTGATAAAGCGGATATGCCCAGTTAACTACCTGACCCCAATCGTCAAACTCAGAAAAGTAAACTTGTGTATACGGGTCGTACCACGTTGGGGTTTGAGAATTTTGCTCCAGTAAAGGTTCTTCAAAAAGAGTTATAGAATAATCTTTGCCATATTTGTTAAGCGTTTCTTGAATATCTGCTGTGCCGTTTATTGTATTAATATGTAAAGGCGTTTGTTTACCCCAAAGTACACGCATATTTTGTTGCACTACAGGTACCGACCAGTTAAGCGTGCGCCTTGTACTAAATTTATTAGCATATATAGGGTTGCTGCCTGTGACTGTGTAGCTGTAATCGAGTATGTCGCCACTGCGCATATCATCAATAATAATATTGAGTGATAAGCTACCATTATAAATCCGCTCAGCTAATTCAGATTCACCCTGTATAACCTTCATTTTCGCGCTATCAAGCTTATCAATGCGCTCATTATTTCTGATAATCGTTAAGCTATTTAGCGTTAGCGACTCGTAACTTGGATCAAAATCAAGATTAAGCTGGCTTATATAATCAACACCACTTTGATTTAAAGCTTTCATAACCAAGCGTGTATAGCGTTGCTGTTTTTGCCTGCTCGGTATATAGGATTGGTTATCGAGTAATAAATAAAGTGTGCCGTCACGTACTTTGGTTATGTCGGAATTCTTGGGTTGCTCAATAATATGTGTATTAACCCAATTAGCTGGTTTATCTATTTTATATTGCTGCGCAAAAATACTATGAGATAAAAGTAATAAGGTAAGTGCAATTAGCCAAGGGCTGAGTCGAAGGAAGTTCCATTTCATTGTAGGGTCTTATAGTTGTTTTTATAAATACTATTGAAGGAATAATGTACCAAATTTAGGCTTTTTTGACAATGAGATGTTAACAAATTCATTGTTGAGCAGTTAATTAATAGTGTATAAATAAACTGCTATGTAAGTGCGAAATGCTTATCCCCCCCTTAAATGTCCCTGAAATGATTTTTTAGTTGTATTGCTAAATCATAATTAGTTAAGCCTACTTTATTGTGGGCTTTGTTAGATCTGCAAAAATCTTATCTGTTTATTCGTATGGTAATCATTCAAACCTTTAAAAGTGTTTATAAATCAAAATATAAACAGTAACTGCTTTTGCTCTTTTTGTTCATGAATTTTATGAGCAAAAAGCACATAACGATCATCAATGCACCTTACCTTCTAAATATTTAGTTAATTTCACGTTAACAATAAGCTGCGAGTTAGATAGCAGTTTGTCGTCGCTTATCTACCTGACAACAAATACACAAGCGTGGAGAGAATAATGAAAGCAAGTAACACACAACTCGCTTTGGCAGTTGCTGCCGCACTAGCAAGTACATCCGTTTTAGCCGATAACGATACGCAAAAACTACAAGAGCAATTAGATGCGTTACAAAAAGAAGTAAGTGTACTAAAAACAACCAGTGGTTTTAATTTAGAGTTTGGTGGACGGGTTCAGCTCGACTACAACTATTTTGATGGCGCTTACAATGCCGATAATGAGGGCTCTGGCGGGAGCGACTTTTTCCCGCGACGTATTCGTACCTATGTAGAGAGTGAGCATGGAAATTGGGATCATAAGCTATTACTTGAGTTTGGCGAAGGGACCGCTGAAATAGTGATGGCGCGGGTTCGCTATGCGTTTGATAACGGTCTTAAAGTTAAAGTCGGTAAAATTCGCGAAGATATATCGTTAAATGCATTAACCAGTTCAAAGCACATTAATACGATTGAGCGCAGCTCGCTTGCCAATACTTTCTCGCCCTTTTTTCGTTGGGGTGCTTCTGCCTATCAATATTTTAAAGACTCAGGCTTTCGTTACGCGATAGGCGTTTATAAAAATGATGCATTTGGTGCAACAGGTAGCGATGAAAACGACAAGCTTACTCTTGCCATTACTGGGCGTGCTACATGGTCGAGTGTAGCACCTGGCGATGTAATTCATTTAGGCGTGTGGCATTCATATCGCGATATGGGTGGCAATGAATTGGGCGCACGTTTTGCGCGTGGTGAAGTGCGTGAAGCGAATACTCGACTTGTTGATTACGCTGTTGGTGGTGTAACAAGCCCACTTGATAGTTTATCGCAAACCGGTCTTGAGTTTGCTTATCAGGCGGATTCTTTAACGCTTGAGGCTGAATATGCAAGCCGTTCGCTTGATGCAGTTAACAGTGCTGACTTTTTAGATGGGGAACGATTTGATGGTTTTCATGTTTCTGCTAGTTACTTTTTAGGTGGCGAGCAGCGACAGTACAAAGCCAGCTCAGCTCTATTTGTTCAACCTAAAAATATTAAAAATGCATGGGAGCTTGTTGCGCGTGTTTCACAAATGGATGCAACGAGTAAAAACCAAGGCAGCGAAGTAACCACCTTTACATTAGGAACAAGCTATTACGTTAGTAGTGACATTAAATTTATGGGCAACTTTATCTACAGCGATGTAGAGGGCCCAGGCACCGCTGCGCTGGTTGGCGACGAAGACTCTGGTATGGGCTTTAGTGCACGTATGCAGTATTTATTTTAAAGGGACACACAATGAAATTATTTAAATCATTACAAACGACCATACTTGCAGCATCGTTAGTACTTAGCAGCCCAATGGCAATGGCCGACACTCACTTTTTAATCCCTGGCGGGCCTGGTGGTGGTTGGGATACAACTGCCCGTGGTATAGGCGAAGGTTTAGTTAAGTCAGGCATTGAAAATAATGCATCTTTTCAAAATATGTCTGGTGGTGGAGGCGGTCGTGCTATTGCGTATTTAATTGAGTCGGGCACTAAAAAGGGCGATATTTTAATGGTTAACTCAACGCCTATCGTATTGCGCGCGTTAAGTGGCCGAATTCCTTATAGCTATCGCGATTTAACACCTGTAGCCAGTATGATTGCAGATTATGGCGCGTTTGTAGTGCGTAATGACTCTCCATTTAAAACTTGGGAGGATGTTATTAAATCAATAAAAGAAGATCCAAGTTCGGTAAAAGTAGCGGGCGGTTCTGCTCGCGGCAGTATGGATCACTTAGTGGCGGCTCAAGCAGTTAAAGCTGCGGGTATAGATGGTCGACGCCTACGTTATATTCCTTACGATGCAGGCGGTAAAGCTAAGGCTGGGTTGCTTTCAGGCGAAGTGAATTTACTTTCTACTGGCTTAAGTGAAGCGCTTGAAGTAGCTAACGGTGGTCAAGCACGTATTTTAGCGGTTACATCGGGTGAGCCCTTACCTGATTACCCAAAAATACCCACACTTAAGTCACTAGGTTACGATATGGAATTTGTTAATTGGCGTGGTCTTTTTGCTGCACCTAATTTACCCGCTGAAAAGTTAGCACAGTACACAAAAAAACTACGTGAGTTGCAAAGTACACCTGAGTGGGAAGCTGTAAGAGCTCGTAACGGTTGGCTAAATCTTTTTCAAGAAAAAGATGAGTTTATTAAGTCACTAGAAGCGCAAGAAGTGCAGCTTAGAGCTGTAATGGAAGAGCTTGGCTTTATCCGCACATTGCCGTAATCGAGGTTTTAAAATGACGAATCGAGAATTAATAGGGCCAAGTTTATTCTTGGCGCTATTTACTTTATACGCTGTGGTTGCATGGCAAATTCCGCTACTACCGTTTGAAGAATACGAAACGGTTACCTCAGCGACACTTCCTAAAGTATATGCCGGGTTTGGTATTGTGGTGTGCTTACTTTCTATTGGTTCAACATTGCTTAAACCAAGAGAGAAAACTAATACTGATGATGTTCTTGAAAAGTCACACGTACTGCGCACCTTTGGTTTATTAATATTAATGGTAATTTATAGTGCGGCACTGGAGCCAATTGGTTTTTTAATTTCTACTAGTGCGTTTTTGCTTGCGGGCTTTTTTGTGATGGGCGAAAGACGTAAGGGAATTTTGCTATTTGCATCGATACCAGTTGCGGTGGTTTTTTGGTTTTTGATGACTCAAGTATTAGGTATTTACTTGGTTCCGGGCGATTTGTGGAGTTAAGTTATGTTTGATGGAATTATGCTTGGTTTGTCGACCGTGCTCGACTTTAATAATTTAATGTACGTTATAGCTGGCTGCTTGGTAGGTACTTTTATAGGTATGTTACCAGGATTGGGGCCAATTACCGCAATTGCCTTGATGATCCCAATTACTTACAGCATTGGCGCCGATTCGGGTATGATTTTAATGGCGGGTGTTTATTACGGCGCTATTTTTGGTGGCTCTACGTCATCTATTTTAATTAATGCGCCTGGCGTGGCGGGTACGGTAGCTTCCTCCTTTGATGGCTACCCGCTTGCTAAACAAGGGCATGCAGGTAAAGCATTGGCAATTGCTGCTTATTCCTCCTTTATAGGCGGAACGATTGGCGCCATATTATTAATGGTAGCTGCACCTTTATTAGCAAAAGTGTCATTGAGTTTTCAATCCCCTGATTATGTTGTGTTGATGTTTTTAGGCTTAACAGCAATTGCAGCATTTTCAAATAAAGGGCAATTTTTAAAAGCAATGATGATGACGGTGTTTGGCTTGATGCTAGCAACGGTTGGTATTGATCCATCATCAGGTACTGACCGATTTACCTTTGGGCAACCTGATTTACTCGACGGAATAAGCTTTTTACTGGTTGCTATGGCAACGTTTGCATTAGCCGAGGCGCTTGTAAATGTTGTAAAACCAGAGAAAAAAGATGCTAAAAACATTAATGACTCAGACACACCGCAAATAGGTTCAACCAAGTTAAGTAAAGCCGAGATTAAAGAGATAGCACCAGTGATTGGTCGCTCGTCTATTTTAGGTTTTATAGTGGGGGTGTTACCGGGTGCTGGTGCAACTATTGCAAGCTTTATGGCTTATGCAACAGAGCGAAATTTAGCGCCCAAAGGTTTAAAAGAAAAGTTTGGTAAAGGCTCATTACGTGGTTTAGCTGCGCCAGAGTCGGCAAATAATGCGGCGTGTACAGGATCGTTTGTTCCACTGTTAACGCTTGGTATTCCGGGCTCAGGTACTACGGCAATTATGCTAGGTGCTTTGATTGCTTACGGCATTCAACCAGGTCCAATGCTTATGCAAGAAAACCCAAGTGTATTTTGGGCGGTTATTGTAAGTATGTACTTTGGTAATATTGTACTGCTTATTTTAAATTTGCCGCTTATTCCTTACTTTGCAAAAGTATTAGCAATGCCTAAGTCGGTACTCACCGTGATGATATTGTTCTTTAGCTTAATTGGTGTTTATTTAGTGTCCTTTAATACCTTCGACTTATTTATGATGGTTGGGTTTGCGGTGGTTGCGCTAGTATTGCGATTACTATCGTTTCCTATGGCACCATTATTATTAGGTTTTATATTAGGGGATATGATTGAGCGAAACTTCCGTCGTTCAATGATGATTTCTGATGGCTCATTAAGCTTTTTATGGGATCGTCCGCTAACATTGAGCATATTTGTAATTTCAATTTTAGTGCTGTTGTTTCCGTTAAAAGATTATTTAATGCAACGCCGTGCAGACAAAGCAAATGCATAATTGAGAATGAAATGAAAAACACCAACAAGCTAAATCCATTGCAAAACATGGTCACAAAACCTAAGCGATTAGAAACACGATTAATTATTTGGGTTACAGGATTGTGTGTATTGCAGGCTTTATTATTTGGCGCGTTGGTGTATCAACTTACAGCGCAAAGCTTACATAACCATATTGGCGATAAAGCACTCGCTGTGGCAAGCAGTATTGCCACACGCGCTGATATAATTAATGCACTGGAAATACCAAGTGACTTAACTACCATTAACATGCAAATTGAAAATTTACGACAGTTTGTAGGTGCTGATTTTATTGTTGTTGGCGATGAAAATGCGCTTCGCATTGTGCATCCCGATGAAGATAAAATTGGCAAAAAAATGGTTGGAGGTGATAGTCAAGCTGCATTAAAGGGAGAGCGCTATATTTCGGTAGCTCATGGTAGCTTAGGTGAATCAATTCGTGGCAAAGTGCCGGTGTACGCAGGTAATAATGAAATAGTAGGCGTTGTATCGGTTGGTTTTTTAGTACAATCAATCGATCCGCTTATCCTCTCTCGTAGTAGTGAAATATTAATATGGGGCTTAATACTTGTAGGTTTAAGTATACTGGCGGCTATTTATATTGGACAACGTGTCAGAAATGCTATTTTTGGTCTGCAGCCAGATGAAATTGCACGTTTGTTTTCAGAACAAGATGCAATTTTAAATACCGTACGCAGCGGTATTATTGCACTCGACCCAGACGGAAAAGTACGAAAACTCAATCAACGCGCCTGCGAAATATTAGATAAACCAACTTCAATTATTAATCAGAATCTCACCTTAAACGATTTATTACCTGAACATGCAGGGTTTTTATTGCGTAATCAGCGACGTAAAATAGTGGGGTTTGAATTATTTGCCGCCGATAAACGCCTTATTTTATCGAGATTTTCTTTGCAGGTGCAAGGGCAGGCTGATGGTATCTTACTGAGTATGCGCCCCTCTGATGAACTTGAGTATTTAAGCCAACAACTAACTAAAGTCCAGGCTTTTGCAGAGCTTTTAAGGGTACAAACTCATGACTACTCCAATAAGCTCAATCTAATTGGAGCGTTAGTGCAAATGGGGAAAAATGAACAAGCTATAGAAATAATAGGACAAGAAAGCCAAGGCTCTCAGGCACAAATTCATAACTTGTTAGAGCGCATACAAGACCCTGTGCTTGCTGGTTTGTTGGTAGGTAAATATCATAAAGCAAGAGAATTAAATGTTACGCTTGAGCTTAACCCCGACAGCCTACTTGGTGTTATTGCACGTAAAGATATGCTTGAGCGGGTCGTGTCTATTTTAGGTAATCTTATAGATAATGCGATTGAGGCAGCTATTAGATCATCGAACTCTCGCTCTCCAAAAGTACGGGTAACCGTTGATGAAACCAGCCAAACCCTCTTATTTGATGTAGAAGATACAGGCTTTGGGTTAGGTTCTGACCATGATGTTATTTTTACCCCTCAGTACAGCTCTAAATCAGGAGCAGAGCATGGTATTGGTTTATATTTAGTAAAAACAAATTTAGACTCATGCGGTGGTACGCTAGAAATTGGTGAGTCAGACCTACTTGGCGCAAGACTAAGTGTTTATATTCCAAAATAATAAGAGCATTAAACATGACGTATTCAGTAGTAATAATTGAAGACGAAGTAGAGGTAGCACAGCTATTAGCGCAGTACTTGTTATTACCAAATGGTATTGCAGGCAATCAAACGCCAAAGCAAAGTTTAAGGCAAGCACAGTATCAGGTAGTGGGCATTGCAGGTAATTTAAGTACGGCAACGGCTTTACTGCATGCAATTGAACCCGATCTGATTTTACTTGATATACATTTACCTGATGGTAACGGACTTGATTTATTGACCGACTTACGACGCCGAACGATTAAAAGCGAAGTTATGCTACTCACTGCTGCAAAAGAGGTCGAAACCCTTGAAAAAGCAATGCAGTTAGGCGCATGCGACTTTTTAGTAAAACCATTAATGTTAAGCCGTCTTGATCAAGCACTTGCACGTTTTGAATCACGTCAGCAATGTTTTTCTGATGCAAGTGAAGTAACGCAGTCAATGGTTGATACGTTATTTGGCTCAAAGCAGCAAACCAACACGTCTGTTCGTTTACCTAAAGGGGTCGACCAACTTACCCTGCAAAAAATACATGATGCTTTTGTAGATCACGCAACCACTGCATTTACTGCTCAGCAAATGGGCGATTTGGTTGGTGTTAGTCGCTCTACAGCACGCCGTTACTTAGAGTATTTGCTTGAATCAGGTAAGTTAACAGCGGATCAAAGTTACGGCAGTATTGGCCGCCCTGAACGTTGCTATAAAATAGCGAAGTAACTTGGTGTATCTGAAACTTAAGTATTAAACGCTATTAATTTCAATGCCTTGCGATTTTTTTGTTATGTTTGATATTTAATAGATTCTGACGATAAAAAAAATATATTGAATTGATTGCATTTTAAGCGGCTTGTATGGTGATGTTCGCATTAAGTGATGTTATACTCCTGCCGAATAATTTATCGACTTTATTAAGAGTAAAATTAATGGCAGATTTATCGAAGTACAGAAACATTGGTATTTTCGCGCACGTTGATGCGGGTAAAACCACGACTACTGAGCGTATCCTAAAGCTTACTGGTCAAATCCATAAAACAGGTGAGGTTCATGATGGTGAATCTACTACTGACTTCATGGAACAAGAAGCTGAGCGCGGTATTACTATCCAGTCTGCGGCTGTAAGCTGTTTCTGGAAAGATCACCGTTTTAACGTTATCGATACTCCTGGACACGTTGACTTCACAGTTGAAGTATACCGTTCACTTAAAGTATTAGATGGCGGTGTTGGTGTATTCTGTGGTTCTGGTGGTGTTGAACCACAATCAGAAACTAACTGGCGCTATGCTAACGAATCAGAAGTTGCACGTATTATCTTTGTAAATAAATTAGACCGTATGGGTGCTGATTTTTACCGTGTAACTGAGCAAGTACGTAAAGTACTTGGCGCGACTCCACTAATCATGACTTTACCAATCGGTATCGAAGATGAGTTTGTTGGTGTTGTAGATGTTTTAACTAAAAAAGCGTACGTATGGGATGACACTGGTCTTCCAGAAAACTACGAAATCACTGACGTTCCTGCAGACATGGTAGAAAAAACTGATGAATACCATGAAATGCTTATCGAAACTGCTGTAGAGCAAGACGATGACCTTATGGAAGCGTACATGGAAGGTGAAGTACCTTCTATCGAAGATATCAAGCGTTGTATCCGTAAAGGTACTCGTGACCTTGCTTTCTTCCCTACGTTCTGTGGTTCTGCTTTCAAAAACAAAGGCATGCAACTAATCCTTGATGCTGTTGTTGACTACTTACCTGCTCCAACAGAAGTTGATCCTCAACCTCTTATGGATGAAGAAGGTAATGAAAATGGCGAATTCGCAATCGTATCTGCTGACGAACCTTTCAAGGCGCTAGCATTTAAGATAATGGATGACCGTTTTGGTGCATTAACTTTCGTACGTATCTACTCAGGTAAGCTTAATAAGGGTGACACTATCCTTAATGCGTTTACTGGTAAAACTGAGCGTGTTGGCCGTATGGTTGAGATGCAAGCAGATGACCGTAACGAATTAACTAGCGCACAAGCTGGTGACATCATTGCTATCGTAGGCATGAAAAATGTGCAAACTGGTCACACTCTATGTGATCCTAAGCACCCAGTAACACTTGAGCCAATGGTATTCCCAACTCCAGTAATCTCGATTGCTGTACAGCCTAAAGATAAAG
>OLHM01000116.1_pt1 | contig 32685 bp, 33 predicted proteins | sample 1609611 | NCBI WGS metagenome assembly OLHM01 (sample SAMN05416891, study PRJEB24817) | seawater metagenome | isolation source: Sea water | place: Canada:Atlantic | collected 2013-11 | reverse complement strand
AGCTCGAGAATTCTATCGGTGGTATTAAGGATATGAATGGCTTGCCTGATATTTTATTTGTGGTTGATGTTGATCACGAGCGTATTGCGATCAATGAAGCTAACAAGCTAGGTATCCCAGTGGTCGGTATTGTTGATTCCAATAGTAATCCCGATGGTGTTGATTACATCATTCCAGGGAATGATGATTCTATTCGCGCGATCAAACTTTATGCTGCGTCCATCGCAGATGCAGTGCTAGAAGGAAAAGCGCAGTCTGCTGCTATCACTAGCAAAGATGAGTTTGTAGAAGAGGCGGCAGTTGAGCCAGAAGTCAAAGCCGAAGCCGAAGCCGCAGCCGAAGTAGAGGTTGTTGCTGAGGTTGCTCAGGTTGCTGCTGAAGCGCCAAAGGCTGACGAAGCGGTATAGCTTTTAGTGAGCTCATAGCTATCTAAAGGGGGTTTTGCCCCCTTTATTTTAAATAAAAAAACGATTTTGAGAGGCATATGATGTCACAGGTAACATCAGCATTAGTGAAAGATCTGCGTGAACGCACAGGTCTAGGAATGATGGAATGTAAGAGAGCTCTGGTTGAGGCTGGAGCTGATATAGACAAAGCCATTGAAGAGTTGCGTAAGTCTAGTGGTATGAAGGCGGCTAAAAAAGCCGGTCGAACAGCGGCCGACGGACTTGTTTCTGTTAAGGTTGATGGAGGTTTTGGTGTTGTTGTTGAAATCAACAGTGAGACTGATTTTGTCGCGCGTGATGAAGGTTTTCAGGGTTTCGTGCAGACTGTAGTCGACGCTGCGTTTGATTCAAAACAAACTGACATGACAACATTGATGTCCGGTGAATTGGAATCTTTGAGAGAAGCTCTTGTACAAAAAATTGGTGAGAATATTTCACCACGCAGGGTGTCTAGTATCGATGCAACTGTGGTGGGCGGGTATGTTCACAGTAACAACAGGATCGCTGTTATAGTGGGTTTAAGCGGCGGTGATGAATCGCTTGCAAAAGATGTGGCCATGCATGTAGCTGCGGTGAATCCTGCAGTGGTAAGTTCAGACCAGATGTCCGCTGAGGTGGTTGCTGCTGAGAAAGAGATTTATGCGGCTCAAGCTCGAGAGAGTGGTAAGCCAGAAGAGATTATTGAGAAGATGATTGCTGGCCGAGTGAGCAAGTTTTTAAAGGAAAGCAGTCTTGTTGATCAGCCTTTTGTTAAAGACCCTGACACAACTGTTGGCAAGTTGGTCAAAGCAGCAGGGGCAGAGGTAGTATCATTTGTTCGTTACGAAGTTGGCGAGGGAATTGAGGTTGAAGAGGTTGATTTTGCAGCCGAGGTTGCCGCGCAAGTTAAGGGTGCTAGCTAACCAATATTAGGAATCGTTATGTCAGTTTCTGGTAGTCAAAAGCAGTATAAGAGAATTCTTCTCAAGCTTAGTGGAGAGGAATTGATGGGCAGTGAGGGCTTTGGTATTGACCCCAAAGTTCTTGACCGTATGGCGCTAGAAATTGGTCAGCTGGTTGGTATCGGCGTACAGGTAGGACTGGTCATTGGTGGTGGTAATTTGTTCCGTGGTGCTGCGCTTAATGAAGCCGGCATGGACCGCGTCACTGGTGACCACATGGGTATGCTAGCGACAGTGATGAACGCTCTGGCAATGCGAGATGCCTTGGAACGGACCAATATATCGTCTCAAGTGATGTCCTCTATCCCAATGAGCGGTGTTGTAGAGCACTATGACCGACGGCGTGCAATTCGCTACTTGAAAGACGGTGATGTAGTTATTTTTGCAGCCGGCACGGGAAATCCCTTCTTTACAACCGATTCCGCGGCGTGTTTGCGCGGCATTGAAATCAATGCAGAGATCGTTCTCAAAGCGACTAAAGTTGATGGGGTTTATAATGCTGACCCAATGCTTGATCCCAACGCAGAGCTATACTCAAGCCTGACCTATGATGAAATTCTGGATAAAAAACTCGGCGTAATGGATTTGACAGCTATCTGTTTGTGTCGTGAGCATAAAATGCCACTACGGGTTTTTCGAATGTCAAAGCAGGGCGCTTTATTAAACCTTGTTGTCGGCGGCGATGAAGGCACATTGATAGAAGAAGAGTGAGAGATTAAACGATGATTGAAGAACTCAAGAGTGATGCAGAAGCGCGGATGACTAAGTCTTTGGACGCTCTGGCTAATGCTTTTAATAAGATCCGTACCGGACGGGCTCATTCAAGCTTGCTTAATGGGATATCTGTCGACTATTACGGTGTTGATACGCCGTTATCTCAGGCGGCATCTATTGTTGTTGAGGACTCTCGGACTTTGTCGGTTACCCCTTGGGAAAGGTCCCTCGTTCCCGATATTGAGAAAGCGATAATGAAGTCGGACTTAGGGTTGAATCCATCCACTGCCGGAACCGTAATACGTATACCTTTGCCTGCTCTCACTGAAGAAACTCGCAAGACCTACGGAAAACAGGCCAAGTCAGAAGCTGAGAATGCGAGAGTCTCAATTCGTAATATTCGCAGAGATATTCTGTCAGCCGTAAAAGACTTGTTAAAAGAAAAAGATATTAGTGAAGATGAAGAGCGTAAAGCTAATGATGATATTCAGAAAATAACTGATCGTTTCGTTGGTCGAATAGACGAGTCTTTGGTCGCTAAAGAAAAAGACTTGATGGAGATTTAATCTCTTTATCAGACCACACAAAGTGGACTAAGATATGAACGCGATAGAGCGCCTTTTTGGCTACTATGGTATCGATGGTCTTACAGGTTTCTTGTTGACTGGTTTTAAACATTACAGTGTTTATAGGTTAGGTATTTAGATGCTTAAACTGAGAATAATAACTGCAGTTTGTATGGCATCATTATTTGTGGCGATGTTATTTCTATTGCCCTCTGTTTGGTTTGCTATAGCGACTCTTCCGCTTGTTGTACTGGGTTGTTGGGAGTGGTCTAAGCTAATTAGAGTCAACTCTGCAACAGCCAGAGTTGCTTACATCATTTCTTTAGCCGTTATTCTCATTGGGTTAAGTGCATGGGTGGGGCTACCCGATAATTTCCAGCCACAAAGAGCTCACAATATAATGCTTGGGATCGTAGCTTTGTGGGCGGTGATCTTCCTATGGATTCAAGGCTATCCTTCTAGTTCAATTCTGTGGTCTCCGCAACCTGTTTTAGCACTATTGGGGTTGTTGCTTTTAGCGGCTACCTGGTTGTCTATTGTTTCTATTTTACTGGGCGATCATGCCCAGTTGGGTTTACTGCTAGGGATCGTAATCATTGTTTTGGCGGACGTCGGTGGCTTTATCGCTGGCAAGCTATTTGGTAAACGTAAACTGGCGCCACTGGTAAGTCCGGGTAAAACCTGGGAAGGTTTTATTGGGGCAATGGCGTTGCAGGTACTCTTGATTGGTGCGTTAGTCGTTTATGTTCCGGTGGAGATCTCAGCGTTAAAATGGTCGTTGCTGGTTTTTCCCGTGGCTCTGTATTCAATAGTCGGCGATTTGTTTGAAAGTATGGTCAAGCGCCATAGCGGTGTTAAGGACAGTGGCTCATTACTACCCGGCCATGGAGGTGTTTTAGATCGTATTGACGGTGTGATGGCCGCGCTTCCCTTGTATGCAATTCTGCTGGGGGCCTTTACACCTTGAGCACACAGTGGATAACAATATTAGGTGCAACAGGGTCTATTGGCCTGAGTACCCTCAATGTGGTGACTCGTCATCCTCAGAGATACAGTGTTTTTGCGCTCACTGGTATGACTAAAATTCAGCTGTTGGCTGAGCAATGTCAAAAGCATCGACCGAAGTATGCAGTGGTTATGGATAACGATTCCGCTGAGCAGTTAAATGCTCTTTTAAAGCCTTTTGATGTCCCTACTCAAGTACTTGTTGGCGTAGACGCACTGTGCGAGGTTTCGCGCGACAGTCAGGTAGATATAGTCATGGCCGCTATTGTTGGCGCCGCTGGACTTATGCCCACATTAGCCGCTGTAAACGCCAATAAAAAGGTGTTACTGGCAAATAAAGAAGCCTTAGTAATGGCAGGGCATCTTTTTATGGAGGCCCTAAAGGATTCGACAGCTGTGCTGTTACCGATTGATAGTGAGCACAATGCGATCTTTCAATGTTTGCCGCAAAATAAGAATGATTTGTCTGCGGTGGGAGTCAGTAAACTTTTATTGTCGGCCTCCGGGGGGCCCTTCCGGGGTTGGACGACTGATCAGATGAAGGATGTTACGCCGGAACAGGCATGTGCGCATCCAAATTGGAGTATGGGTAACAAAATATCTGTTGATTCCGCAACTCTAATGAACAAAGGGTTAGAGTTGATCGAAGCCTGCTGGCTGTTTGACATGCAGGAAAGCCAGATCGAGATTGTGGTTCATCCGCAAAGTATTATTCACTCGCTTGTTCAGTATGTAGATGGTTCAGTGATTGCCCAGCTAGGCAATCCAGACATGCGTACGCCAATTGCTCATGCACTTGCATGGCCCGACAGAATCGATTCAGGGGTTAAAAATTTAGATTTGTTTGATGTTTCTCGCCTTGACTTTGAAAGACCAAATTTTAATGATTTCCCTTGCTTGACTCAGGCCTATGAAGCGGCGCGAATTGGTCGTGATGCCCCAGCAATGTTAAATGCTGCTAATGAAATAGCGGTTCAGGCTTTTTTGGATAGGCGTATTAGGTTTACTCAAATCGCCGATGTTGTAAAAGAGACTATGTCTGTCTCTACATTTAATGAACCTGAGTCACTTACTGCAGTCCAAGAGTCAGATCTTAAAGCCCGCAGTCTTGCTGCTGATTATATTTCAAGGATAACGTCTTAGATGTTCGATACCGTTTTAACTATTTTTTACACGTTTATAGCACTAGGTACGCTAGTCACCTTTCATGAATTCGGCCATTTTTGGGTCGCACGCCGTTGTGGTGTGCGCGTAGAACAGTTTTCTATTGGATTTGGGAAGGCGCTTTTTAAGTGGCATGACAAACACGGGACCGAGTTCATCTTTGCCGTGCTGCCTCTTGGTGGTTATGTAAGAATGCTCGATCAGCGGGCTGGTGATGTCGCCCCCGAAGACGTCCCGTTAGCCTTTAACACTAAAACACCATTGCAGCGTTTGGCCATAATTAGTGCGGGTCCTGTGGCTAATTTTTTATTAGCTGGCGTTATTTTCTGGTTTATTTTTTTAGGCGGTGAACGCGGATTATCGCCCGTGATTGGGGACGTTGGGCCGTCATCAATCGCCGAGCAGTCTGGTTTTGAATCAGGTATGAAAATTGTCGATATTGCCGGTCAGCAGACTGATTCATGGGCAGAGGTGTCCCGGGTGCTATTTGATTTTATTGGGACCAGTGGCGAGATTCCTTTTTTGGTCACTTATTCTGATAGCTCTATTCGCTATGAGCTACGTGTTAGTGTTCAGGACTGGCTAGCTGATGAAGAAGCACCCATGCCACTTAGAACCATTGGTCTGTATCCTCCATTTGTCCTCGACTCATTGTTAGTAGCGGCAGTTGTTGACTCTGCGCCTGGCGATCAATCGGGTTTGCGAGCAGGCGATCAGTTGGTCGCCGTCAATGATGCTCCTATAATGTCTACCAGCGCGTTTATTGAGCAGGTTTCTAACAGCTCTGGTCAGCGACTCAAGCTTAGTATTCAGAGGCTCGATGAGAGTGGAAGTTCTCGTGATATTGACATTTATGCCACTCCAGAAAGTGTAATAAGAGAGGGTAAATCGGTAGGCCAGTTAGGGATCCAGTTATCCTCTAGCGTGACCTATCCGGAGTCGTTGGTTACCGAGATTGATTATGGGCTGATTAGTGCGATTCCACGTGCGATCGAAGAGGTTGTTGAAAACTGTATTTTTGTCGTTAAGTCAGTGGGTAAATTGGTGACCGGTAACCTCAGCCCTAAAAACTTAAGTGGCCCTATCACTATTGCAAAAGTTGCTGGTGATACAGCTCGCGCAGGTTTCGATAATTTTATTCGCTTTGTGGCTATTCTGAGTATAATGCTTGGCGTGATGAATTTAATGCCAGTCCCAGTCTTAGACGGAGGACATATTGTATTCATCCTAATTGAAGTAATTAAAGGCTCGCCAGTTTCTGAACGGATTCAGCTTGTTGGTTATAAAGCAGGGTTTGCAATGCTAATAAGTTTGATGATATTCGCCACATTTAATGATCTCATGCGTCCATTTTGAGTTCTCTTACGCCGATTAATTACTAGGGTTATTGATGTTAATGAAGCAACTACTAACTGGCTTGATTCTATTCATAGTAATCGCCTCTTCTGGCTCTCATGCTGATGATTTTAAGGTTTTAGATATACGTATCGAGGGCCTTCAGCGTGTTTCTGCGGGAACTGTTTTCGCCGCGCTACCCCTTAGTGTTGGAGATATGGCGGATGATATAGCCGTTCGTGAAGCGACCAGGTCACTTTTTCGTACGGGTTATTTTGCAGACGTCATAATGGCTAGAGAGAATGGTATCTTAGTGGTTGGGTTGATTGAACGACCAGCAGTTACCGAAATCAATATTGAAGGTAACAAGGCTATTGAGACCGACCAATTAATGGATGCACTTCGCGATAATGGCTTAGCAGAGGGTCAGATATTCCGTCAGGTTATTTTGGAAGGTATGAGTCAAGAGTTGCAGCGGCAGTATGTGTCCCAGGGACGTTATGGTGCGCTGGTTCAAACTGAAGTGAAGCAGTTGCCGCGTAATCGTGTTGCCGTCAATATAGATATCGACGAGGGCGACGTCGCCAAGATTCGGCACATTAATATTGTGGGTAACAGCAACTTTGCAGAGCCTGTTTTACTTGATCAATTTGAACAGAACAAAACTGGCTGGTTGTCCTGGATTACCAGCGATGACAAGTACTCTAGAGAAAAGCTTTCTGCAGATCTCGAGACCCTTGAAAGCTGGTACTTAGACAGAGGGTATCTGAAATTTGAAGTGCTTAGCACTCAGGTCTCGGTCAGTCCTGATAAAGAATCCGTATTCATTACTGTGAATGTAAATGAGGGTGATGTTTACACGATTAGTGAGATAGAACTGGCGGGTGATCTCATCATCCCAGAGGCGCAGGCCAGAATGCTCGTACTATTGCGCGAAGGGGTTATATTTTCCCAGGCACTGATGACTGCGTCCAGTGACTACATAACCAGGCGTTTAGGCAACGAGGGTTATACGTTTGCTGAGGTCGAAGGATATCCGCAAATTGACGAAGATGCTAAGACAGCGACTGTAACCTTCTTAGTTAAGCCGGGTATGCGAGCCTATGTAAGACGAATTGAATTTCGAGGAAACACCAAGACAGCCGATTCTGTTTTGAGGCGTGAGATGCGCCAAATGGAGGGAGGCTCTGCGAATAACGCTCTTATTGATATGTCTAAAGTGCGATTGGAGCGCGTCGGTTTCTTTAAAGAGGTATCGGTAGAGAATATTCCGGTGGCGGGGACTAATGACCAGATCGACGTGGTTTACACCGTTGAAGAGCAGCCGTCCGGTTCAGTCGGAGCCAACCTTGGTTATTCTCAAGGTTATGGCTTACAGTTAGGTGCCAACCTTACTGAAAATAACTTTTTTGGTACAGGTAAGCAGGTCGGTGTTGGTATCAACAAGAGCGCCTACCAAAGTTCACTCAACTTTAGCTACTCTGAGCCGTACTTTACGGTGGATGGTGTTAGCGCGGGCTACAGTATTTATGCGCGTGAGACCGACTACAGTAAGCTCAGGTTGCAACCGTTTTCTCAGAATACTAAGGGAGCTAGCGTCACTTGGAGTTACCCTGTTTCCGAAGTCCAGCGTATTGGGTTTGGCTTCACTTATGAGCACTTAGAGCTAAACTTAGGTGATTACACTAGCTCCCCGGTGATTGAAGAGTTTGTTGCGGCCAATGGTGATTGGTTCCGTTCGGTTAATTTTAACGTTAATTGGGTTAAATCTACATTAAACAGAGGGATCTTTGCCACTCGTGGTACGTCTCAGCGCCTTAGCGCTGATGTGGCAATGCCTGGGTCTGGATTGGAGTATTTCAAACTAACTTATAAGGCGAGCCATCTACGCGGCCTTACAAGAGATTTTACGCTTAAGGTAAAAGCTGACCTTGGTTATGGTGAGAGTTTTGGAGACACGAGCCAGATGCCGTTTTTCAAGAACTTTTATGCAGGTGGTTTGGGATCGGTTAGGGGTTATGAGAAATACTCACTTGGCCCTCAAAATAGTCTTTCTCAGGGTTACTCTGGATCACGAGCACGTCCTGTCGGTGGTAATGTTCAGGTGGTATTAGGCGCAGAAGTAATATTTCCACTACCGTTTATTAAAGACCAGCGGTCAGTGCAATCAGCGATATTTTTTGATGCAGGCAATGTTTTTAATACCAAATGTGGTCCTCTTGAGGTAAATTGTTATAGCCCTAAAGAGGGTGAGCTGCGTTACTCGGTCGGTCTTGGTGCAACTTGGTTAAGCGGTTTTGGTCCCATCACTTTTAGTGTGGCCAAACCTCTTAATTCAGATGAGACCGATCAAACAGAAGTTTTCCAGTTTTCGCTGGGAAATCAATTTTAATTAAATCTTAGGTTTGGAGAAGTGTAGTGAGTAATTTGAAAGGGTTCGTTTTACTGTTGGTTGGTGTACTTGGTTGTTCATCGGTGGTAGTGGCTGCAGAAGATAAGATTGCTATCTTGGACGTTCAGCAGGCTATGTTTGCCTCTGATTATGCGCAGTCCAGAGTCAAGCAGTCTATCGAAAGTGCTGATTTTGTCGCGTTGAAAGCCAAAGCTGAGGGTTCTGCGGCCGATCTACAAGCCATGTCCAAAGAAGCTGAAGCAAAACGTCTAACCTGGTCTGCAGAGCAGGCTGGTAGTCACCAGAAACGAATGTCCTATGCAAAAGCAGACTATGATCTTGCTGTGCAAAAAATTCAAGGTGAGCAAAAGCAGTTACAGCAACAAGTACTTCAAGATTTATCGCCGATTTTTCAACAGGCACTTTCAGAAGTAATAGAAGAAGAGGGTGTTACCTTGCTACTTAGAGCTGAATCAGTTTTGTCCGCGAGTGCTGAGAATAATCTCACTGCTAAGGTGGTTGACCGACTAAACCAAAAGACCAACGCAGTTAACGAAGATAAGTAATGGCCCTTTATGAGTGTCACTTTTTCGCTTGGTGAAATAGCCGCTTACCTCGATGCCGAGGTCAGGGGAGACTCTGAGCTAAGAATAACTGGCCTAAGTACTCTGCAAGACGCAGGTGACGGCCAGTTAACCTTTTTAGCGAACCCTAAATACACGAAACAGCTAGCCACTACTAAGGCAAGCGCTGTGATTCTTGCGCCGGATCACGCGGAAGGTTTTTCTGGTAGCTGCTTAATTATCTCTCAACCTTATCTGGCCTATGCACGCATTTCCAGATGGTTCGATGTTTCGCCTATAAAGCCCGCAGCTGTTCACCCGAGTTCCATAATAGATCCTACCGCAGTACTTGGTGATGATGTTTATATCGGACCTAATGTGGTGATTGAAATGAATGCCTGTATTGGCTCAGGTTGCCATATTGCGGCGAATAGTTTTATCGGAGCAAGATCGTCTATTGGTGCTAATGGTTATATAGCCGCTAACGTTTCAATTTACCATGACGTTAGAATTGGCCGAAAAGTACGTATTCATAGCAGTAGCGTGATTGGTGGAGACGGTTTTGGTATAGCGCCGAGGCCAGATGGCAGTTGGGAAAAAATCTATCAAATTGGTGGGGTGGTTATAGGAGACGATGTTGAGATTGGCTCCTGTACAACCATTGATAGGGCTGCGCTATCTGATACTATTCTTGGTGATGGCGTTAAGCTCGACAATCATGTTCAGATCGCTCACAACGCGGTGGTCGGCGATCATACTGCTATTGCGTCTTATTCTGGTCTGGCGGGCAGTGCCAAGATAGGTCGTCATTGCATCATGGGTGGCGATGCATGTATCGTTGGACACGTCACTGTGTGTGACAATGTTCAGCTTACTGCACGTACGCTAGTGACTAAGTCAATATCCACAGCAGGATCTTACTCTTCTGGCTCTACGCCCTTGATGTCAACCACTGAGTGGCGGAAAAATTCTGTACGAATTGGACAGTTAGATGCACTAGCACGGCGTGTCAAAAAGCTAGAGCAATAGGTCTTGTTACATATTTGACGATCTGCGCAGAACTGCAATTAGGTCGTCCACGGTAAAACGCAACTGGAAAAGTCTATGAATGTTAATGAAATAATGGGTTTGCTGCCACACAGATACCCCATGCTAATGGTAGATCGAGTTGTTGATTACGTTGCCAATGAGCGGATTCTGGCCTATAAAAATATTACGGTTAATGAAGATGTGTTTAATGGTCATTTTCCGGGTGCGCCCATTTTTCCTGGGGTTATGACTATTGAAGCTCTGGCCCAAGCTTCCGGTATTTTAGGGTTTTTGTCGACGGGTAGTACCGCAGATGACGGCAAACTCTATTTGTTTGCAGGGGTTGATAAAGTCAGATTTAAGCGACCCGTTGTGCCCGGTGATAAGCTTATGTTGTCTTCTGAAGTTGAGGCGGTAAAGCGCAATATTTGGCGCTTTAAGACTGTTGCAACGGTAGATGGTGAGATTGCCTGCGCAGCCACTCTTTTATGTGCTTATAGAGACAGAGAAAAATTCCAGTGATTCATCCAAGTGCTGTTATTGATGCTACCGCGATAATTGGCAAAGACGTTACTGTTGGTCCGTGGACGACTATTGGGCCCGACGTAGAGATTGGTGATGGTTGTAACATAGCATCGCATGTGGTCATTAGAGGTCCAACAGTGATAGGCCGTGGCAATACGATTTACCAATTTTCTAGTGTCGGAGAAGACACGCCAGATCTAAAATACAAAGGTGAGCCTACTCGACTCGTTATCGGCGATAACAATACGATCAGAGAGGGTGTTACCATCCATCGAGGCACAATTCAGGACAATGGGGAAACCCGAATAGGCAGTGATAACCTGTTCATGGCCTATGTGCATGTCGGACATGACTGTATTATTGGTAATCATGTTGTTATGACAAATAACGCAGCAGTGGCGGGGCATGTGGTGGTAGGGGATTGGTCAATTTTGTCCGGTTTTGCGATGATACATCAGTATGTAAGCTTAGGTGCTCATTGCTTTATTGGGCCAGCGGCTTTTGTATATCACGATGTGCCGGCTTGCGTGACCGTATCCGGTAGCCCGGCAGAGCCGCGCACCATTAATCGCGAAGGGCTAAAGCGGCGCAATTTTTCATCCGAACAAATTGCTATGGCGAATAAAGCCTACAAGATCTTATATCGACGTGGCCTGCGTCTGGAGGAAGCTATTAGCGCTATTGCTGAACTTGGCAATGACCCAATGATAACAATGTTTGTTGATTCTGTTGAGCGCTCGACTCGCGGTATCATTCGCTAGCTTATGAGCTCTAACAGCCCTATTTTTGCCCTGATTGCCGGAGAGATGTCTGGAGATTTACTGGGCGCTGATTTGATGCGCGGTTTGCGAAAAATATTTCCGGATGCGATTTTTGAAGGTATTGGTGGGCCAAAAATGCAGGCCGAGGGCTTCCATTCCCTCTTTGAAATGGAGCGGTTATCGGTTATGGGTTTGATCGAACCCTTGAAGCGCCTTCCAGAGTTACTTCATATCCGAAGGGCGATCGTAAGTCGTTATAGATCGGCGCCGCCTACAGTGTTTATCGGCATTGATTCTCCGGATTTCAATACCCCTATAGAGTTAAAATTACGTCGCACTGGTATTAAAACGGTACATTACGTAAGTCCCTCTGTTTGGGCCTGGCGTCAGGGACGGATTAAAACCATTAAAAAAGCGGTTGATCTGATGTTGACACTATTACCGTTTGAGGCAGAATTTTATAAACAGCATGATGTTCCTGTTTGTTTCGTCGGCCATCCGTTAGCCAGTCAGATTCCGTTACAGCCGGATACTGACTCAGCAAAAAGACAGCTAGAACTTGATAGTCATAAACCTGTGTTATGCGTTATGCCTGGCAGCAGGGCCGCGGAAGTCCAGTTGTTAGCCGATCTGTTTTTAGAGGTAGCAGAGCGCATAGAGCAATCAGTGAATGGTCTGCAGATAGTTATTCCTGCGGCGAATGGCTCTAGATACGAGCAGCTAAAACATATTTTATTGCGTCATGAGCATCTCAATGTAACCTTACTACTTCAGCAGTCCCATCTTGCTATGGAGAGTGCTGATGCCATTCTATTGGCTTCTGGCACGACTGCGCTAGAAGGCATGTTGTTTAAAAAACCAATGGTAGTGAGTTATCGGCTAGGCGCACTGACTTATGCCTTGGTATCACCGTTTATTAAAACACCTTTTGTGTCTATTCCTAATCTCTTAGCGGGTGAAATGTTAGTTCCTGAGTTAATACAGAGTGCTGCGACCGCAGAGGCGCTGGCAGCAGCAGTAATTAACGCGCTTGATACCGATAAAAATCAGGCTTTGATCGCTAGATTCGATAGCATGCATGAAGTACTCGCCGTTGACTCTGCGGCTCTTGGGGCTGAGGCTATTCGTAAGTTGCTAGTCTCATGACTCCTTGGGTTAGACCAAACGGGATTCTATGCCTAGCTGGCGTTGATGAGGTGGGCAGAGGTCCATTGGCGGGTGATGTGGTGACCGCCGCGGTTATATTGCCTGAAAATCATCAAATTGAGGGCCTTGCCGATTCTAAAGTGTTGAGCGCGAGGCAGCGCGAGAATGTCTACGAAGATATTGTTGGCCAAGCACAGTGTTGGGCGGTGGGTAGGGCTTCTGTGGAGGAGATCGATCGCTTCAATATTTTACAAGCGACCTTGATGGCTATGCGTCGTGCCGTACTCAGTTTGGATCTGAAGCCTGACTATGTCGTTGTTGATGGTAACCGATTACCGCAATGGGAATATGCTAGTGAAGCTATTGTTAAAGGTGATGGGCGCGTTGAGGTCATAAGCGCCGCCTCTATTATTGCCAAAGTCGTGCGAGATGCAGAAATGTTAGCCCTAGATAGTCAGTACCCAGGTTATGGGTTTGCTGCAAACAAGGGCTATGGAACACCACAGCATCTTGAAGCGTTACAAAGATTGGGGCCAACGCCTATTCATCGTCGTTCATTCGCGCCGGTCAGTAATGGTCTCAACAGTGAGCAAGCGCCCTTGTTTTGAGTTAAGTTTTATGATTTTACTAGAGCCACGGTTAATGGCTATCTGTTTGTAAATAGATAGGCATTTTAATAGCAAAAAATGCCACTAAGAACTTGAGTTACACACCGACAACCATTACATTCATTTAATAGCATGATAATTTTTTACTGGGAGAATATCGTTTGAAATACGCTGAAATTACTGGATGGGGTAGCTACGTTCCTCCTATCCTCATGACTAACGACGATATGAGCCAAGTAATAGACACAAGCGATGAGTGGATATTTTCCCGTTCAGGTATAAAACAGCGCCACTATTCCCATGTTTCGACCGGCAAGATGGCATGGTTGGCTTGTGAGCGCGCCCTAGATGCGGCTGGAGTAAATGCTGAGGACGTCGACTTAATTATTTTAGGGTCCACTAGCCCCGAAGAAATTTGTCCCAATACTGCGAGCTACATTAAAAACGAGCTTGGTGCCACAAAGGCGGCTGCTTTTGACTTAAATTCTGCCTGTACCAGTTGGTTTTATGGCGTAAACGTTGCTACTGATATGATCCGAGCAGGATCGATTAAAAAAGCACTTGTGGTGGGTTCGGAGCGAATTTCCTTGGCCATGGATTGGCAGAAACGAGAATCATGTTTTCTGTTTGGCGATGGCGCCGGCGCTGTTTTGCTAGAAGCCTCAGAAGAGAAGACCGGTCTAGTCTCTTCACACATGAGTTGTATTCCGGACAGCCGCGAATGCCTTCACTTGCCGAGTTGGGGCATGTCCCCCTTACATTTTACCGATGATATTTTTATATCGCTAAACTTCGAGGGTCAGGAGATCTTCAAGAGTGCAGTCAAAGGCATGAGTGACTCTATTGCTAATGTCCTTGAGCGTGAGGGGCTTACGCCGGACGATATTGATCTATTCATTCCGCATCAAGCGAATATTAGAATTATTCAAGCACTGGCAAAGCGGCTCAATTTCTCAATGGATAAGATTGTTGTTCGGATAGACGAATACGCGAATACCTCTGCGGCCTCAATCCCATTAGCGCTCTGCGATGCCATAGCCGATGGAACGGTGAAGCCCGGAATGACAATCCTGACAGCGACATTTGGTGCTGGTCTGACCTGCGGTGCTGGTGTCATTAAGTGGGGCGACAGAGTTAGTCCTGCGAAGATCAGTGATAAAGATATCCCTGATTTCGAAGGAACCGTTTTCGACCTAATGGCCGATAGTTTTGCCCATTATGGCGTTGATGCTAAACATCTTTTAACCAAGGCATAAACATGCCTTCAAAATTTGTTCATTTAAGACTTCATTCGGAGTACTCACTAGTTGATGGTCTGGTGAGAATAAAACCGCTTGCGTCAAAGGTTGCCGAGTTAGGCATGCCTGCCGTGGCATTAACAGACTTTAATAACTTTTTTGGCCTCGTAAAATTCTACAAAGCGGCCCAAGGCGCGGGTGTCAAACCTATACTGGGTACTGAAGTGCTAGTGCTCGATGAGTCGGGCGAGGGAGCTTTAACGCAACTGGTACTGTTAGTGATAGACCAGGTTGGCTATAAAAACCTGACCCGCCTTATTTCCAAAGCTTATCAAGAGGGTCAGCGACAGGCTGTTCCGACAGTTAGGCTGTCTTGGCTAGAAACGCTAGGAGATGGTCTGATTGCTCTCTCTGGAGGTCGACTTGGTGATGTTGGCGTGGCGTTAGTATCTGGACGCAATGTTGATGCACAGACGTCTCTAACCCGTCTGATGCAGTTGTTCCCAGAAAGGTTCTATCTGGAGTTGCAGCGCACAGGTCGTCATGATGAAGAGGACTATATTCATTCTGCCGTCGCGCTTGCGGCTAGTAATAATTGCCCAGTTGTAGCCACCAATGATGTGCGTTTTATTGATAGGAGCGAATTTGAGGCGCATGAGGCGCGTGTCTGTATTTATGAAGGTAGAAGTCTTGATGACCCGCGTCGTGAGCGTCGTTATTCAGAGCAGCAATTTCTCCGAACTAGTGATGAGATGTCTGAGTTATTTGCCGATATTCCGGAGGCTCTAGAAAATACGCTAGAGATTGCTAAACGGTGCAATCTTGATCTTAGGTTGGGCGAATACTTTCTTCCGGACTATCCTATTCCTGATGGCAAGAGTATTGACGAATTTTTTATAGATGTGTCTACCGCCGGCTTAGTCGAACGTTTGAACGCCTTATTTGATCCCTTGTCATCTGACTTTAAAGATAAGCATACTCTTTACACCGCGCGTTTACAGTTTGAGCTGGACATTATTATTGAGATGGGTTTTCCAGGTTATTTTTTAATCGTTATGGATTTTATTCGTTGGGCTAAGTCAAATGATATTCCAGTGGGGCCAGGAAGGGGTTCTGGCGCCGGTTCACTGGTTGCCTATGCCTTAAAAATTACAGATTTAGACCCTATTGAGTATGATCTTCTTTTTGAGCGATTTCTTAATCCGGAGCGTGTTTCAATGCCCGATTTCGATATCGATTTTTGTATGGAAGGGCGTGACCGAGTCATTGCCTATGTTGCTGAGCAGTATGGTCGTGATGCAGTCTCTCAAATCGTGACTTTCGGTACCATGGCGGCGAAGGCTGTGGTTCGAGATGTCGCTCGTGTGCAGGGTAAGTCCTATGGTTTGGCCGATAAGCTATCTAAACTGATACCGTTTGAAGTGGGTATGACGCTTGAGAAAGCGGTTGAACAAGAAGAGGACCTCAGTCTATTTCTTAAGGCGGATGACGAAGCAGCTGAGATATGGTCAATGGCGCTACAGCTTGAGGGTGTGGCAAGAAATTGCGGAAAACACGCCGGTGGTGTAGTCATCGCACCAACTCAGATAACCGATTTTGCCCCCATCTATTGCGACGAGCATGGCTCAGGGGTGGTGACGCAGTTCGATAAGAATGATGTAGAAGATGCCGGATTGGTCAAGTTTGATTTCCTAGGGTTACGCACCTTGACGATCATCGATTGGGCCGTAAAGATGATCAACAAAAAGCGCTCAGAGGGAGATGAAGAGCCTCTGATTCTAGAAAAAATACCCCTCGATGACGCGGCTACCTATGGGCTGATGCAGCGAGCAGAGACAACCGCTGTATTTCAACTTGAATCCCGTGGGATGAAGGAATTAATTCGCAAGTTGGGGCCAGATCGATTTGAAGATATCATCGCACTAGTTGCGTTATTCCGCCCCGGGCCATTGCAATCAGGAATGGTCGATGATTTTATTAATCGTAAAAAGGGCCGTGCAGAAGTTAGTTATCCGCATCCACAATATCAGCACGAATGTCTTAAGCCCGCACTTGAACCTACTTATGGGGTCATCCTTTACCAAGAACAGGTTATGCAAATTGCTCAAGAAATGGGCGGTTATACCTTAGGTGGAGCTGACCTTTTACGCCGTGCGATGGGTAAAAAGAACGCTGCCGAGATGGCAAAGCAGCGTGATTTATTCGTTGAGGGCGCCATAGCAAAAGGATTTGCCAACAACCTGGCCTCCAATGTTTTTGATTTAATGGAAAAGTTTGCTGGCTATGGATTTAACAAATCTCACTCAGCAGCTTACGCCTTAGTGGCTTACCAAACTGGCTGGCTAAAAACGCACTATCCTGCCGAATTTATGGCCGCGACTATTTCCTCCGATATGGATAAGACGGATAAAGTGGTTACCTTCATTGATGAATGTCGGGCGATGAATCTAGATTTGTTACCGCCGGATGTCAATTATGGGCAGTTTCAGTTCAGTGTTGATCCGCAGGGTAGTGTAATTTATGGCTTAGGTGCCATTAAAGGACTTGGGGAGGGTCCTGTCGGCGCTATTATATCGGCTCGCGATGAAGGTGGTGCATTTAATGATTTATTTGATTTCTGCGCGCGCGTTGATGGGCGAAAGGTTAACAAACGTGGCCTGGAGGCAATGATTCGTGCGGGGGCGTTTGATGAAATAGGGCCGAAGGGTGAAATAGGATATCGACGGGCTGTCATGCTCGCCTGCATGGATGAGGCGGTTAAGTTAGCCGAGCAGCATGCGCGTAACAAAGTGAGTGGTATGGGTGACTTATTTGGCGAGTCGGTCGTTGATAGTGCGCCAGAGATTAATTACAACGCCTATTCAGCTTCTCGCACTCTGTCTGTTAGAGAGCGTCTTAACGGCGAGAAGGAGACGTTAGGTCTTTACTTGACGGGTCATCCCATTGATGAATATGAGGACGAATTAAAAGTAATGTTACCGCAGAGGATCGTTAATTTAAGGCCTGGTAAAGATGCTGAAACGATATCTGGGATGGTAGTCGGGATGCGTATTATGAAGAATAAGCGCGGAGATAGTTTTGCGTTCCTAACACTCGATGATAAGAGTGGACGTATCGAATTATCAGTCTGGGCTGATAAGTATAACGCGTATCGCGAGATCCTTGCCAAAGATGCACTTCTGGTCGTTAAAGGCGCCGTATCAGAGGATAGCTTTACGGGTGGTTTGAAAATGGTTGCTGAGTCGATACAGTCAATTTATGAGGCACGTTGCAGTAAGTTACGCCGTCTTGAGCTGAATATTACTGCCGGTAGTGACGATTGGGTGGAACAAGTGCATACAACGCTAAGTGGATTCAAAGACGGTACCTGTGCTGTAACCGTAGATTATCATCAGCCTCATGCTAGCGGCACACTTAAGCTAGGAAGTCATTGGAAGGTCCAACCTAGAGATGAATTAATTAGCCGCTTGAGAGAACAATTTGGAAAGACGAATGTCTCTATGGGCTATGATTAAACCAATTAGTAGCCAAGCAATTTTTTGCTGTTAAAATGCTACTCTGAATCGTATTACAGGCTTAACAGAGAAAAACATTACAATGAATCTAGATTATTTGTCCTTTGAACAGCCCATTGCCGAGTTAGAGGCGAAGATTGAAGAGCTTCAGTTGGTTGGCAATGATAATGAGCTGAATATTGCAGAGGAAGTCACAAAGCTTCGTGAAAAATCACGTAAGCTAACTCAAAATATATACGCGAAGCTTACGCCATGGCAGGTTGTTCAGGTGGCTCGTCACCCACATAGACCTTATGCACTTGATTATATTCATCGTATCTTTTCCGACTGGGAGGAAATGCATGGCGACCGCCATTTTGGAGATGATAGTGCTATTGTCGGCGGTGTTGCCAGATTAGGTAATAGTCCCGTCATGATAATTGGCCAAGAAAAAGGTAGAGGTGTTACTGAGAAAGTAATGCGCAATTTTGGTATGCCAAAAGCGGAGGGCTACCGCAAAGCGCTGCGTCTAATGGAAACCGCTGAGCGTTTCAAAATGCCTATTTTGACACTGATTGATACGCCGGGTGCTTATCCTGGAATTGATTCGGAAGAGCGAAATATTTCTGAGTCGATAGCACGTAATTTAGCGGTAATGTCTAGGTTGAGAACGCCAATAATTTGTACTGTGATTGGCGAAGGGAGTTCTGGTGGTGCGCTAGGGATCGGTGTCGGTGATAGAGTGAACATGTTGCAGTACAGTACTTATACGGTTATATCCCCTGAGGGTTGTGCAAACATTCTGTGGAAGAGTAGTGATAAAGCCTCCGCAGCTGCAGAAGCTATGGGCGTTACGTCGGCGGGTTTAGAGGCACTCAATATTGTAGATAAAACTATTCCTGAGCCAATGGGAGGAGCCCACCGAGATATTGAGGCGATGAGTTCAACGCTTAAGGACCAGCTGTCTTCTCAGCTCGAAGAGCTTCATTCAATCCCTCTTGACGAGCTGCTTGCCCAGCGATATGAACGTTTGATGAGTTATGGCAACCCAAGTTAGACAGTCTTAAATCGCCAACGTTTCGGTCAATTAATGATTAGTTACTGTCTTTTAGCAATGAGATTGCGGCCATCGCGTCAGGATCTTTGTTTTTGATTTTGTTGGCAATGTTGTGTTGGAAAAAGTACCGAAATTCACAACTGGTGCTGGCTGCATACAGGCAATCATCACCCGGCAGGACTGGCGTGGTGACCTTTTTTTCCTCATTAACCAACATTGCTTCAATATGACCGCTGTTAGAGAGTTGCCAGCTAATGACTTCTTTCAAAATAATACTATGAGATCCCTCGGCGGATAGGGCAGCATGGGTTCCGATGGCGTCTGGTATTTCTTGAATTATTTCATCCGCAGAGTCACATTCGTAGTCATAATATTCCGCCGCAGTTTCTAACTCTACGATTTTATGCACCGGTGCGCTGAAAAATAATTCGTCAACGCCTTCATCATAGTAACCCTGCCATTGACCATTCAATGGATCATTAATTTCATTACAGGGGACAAGTTTGTCCAGCCAGGGAACTAAGCCAACAACCTCTCCGTTTCGTCTGAGGCCCCAAGCTAGAAGTCTCACTGAGAATAATTTGTCTTGATCATCAGCATTGCTATAAAGTATTTCAAGGCCGTCAAGCTCCGCAGCAATGCGAATAATAGGGTTGTCATCAAGTTCAGATAGGGGTTTGCGAGTAAAGATATCGATTACGTTTTTATTGGAGTGCTGCGGCGCCGAACTAGGCATTGAGATATCTCCTTATGGCAGTAGTCAGATCGATCACTAACACTACATAAGGTACTCTAGATCAATAAAAAGCACAACACTTTGTGTTTCAGATGATCGATATTTACATGGTTACTTTTAGTGTAGGGCGATAGTTGAGTTGTTTTGGATCCTCAAAAACTCATGTAAACTAGACTTTGTTGGCATTAATTGTCAGTTCTTAGGAAGCGAAAAGTCATCAGAAATAATGAAGCCAATAAATTAGCCGTCATCAATGCATTATTTGCGGCGGAGTTCGCGGACGCTTGTGCTACTGAGTTGATTGGTGGTGCTGATGAGCCGTTATATTTGCCGGCGGGGGATGCCGATCGAACCGCACAAATTTTTTATCGCCAAGATTTTTTAGCTAGTGCGCTTCATGAAGTTGCGCATTGGTGTATTGCGGGTAAAGACAGACGAGCAATGAAAGATTTTGGTTATTGGTACAATCCTGAGGGGAGATCAGCTGCGGAGCAAATTCAGTTTGAGTCTGTGGAGGTGAAACCCCAAGCCTTAGAATGGATATTTAGCGTGGCGTGTAAGAAATCATTTCATGTTAGTGCAGATAACATAACTAGTCATGGCGAGAACACCAATGATGAATCCTTTAAGTGGGCAGTTGTCCTCCAGGCTCAGCATTGGTGCTCACCGGGAAGCCTACCAGCTCGAGGGCAACAGTTTGTGAAGGCTCTGATGGCGCATTACAATACCGACGCCACATGTAGTGAATATTATCAATTAAAGCACCTTAGATAGAGGCAACTGATGCAATCTTTACTCGTCGATTCTTCCATCTATATATTTCGTAGCTACTTTACGTTGCCGGAGAACTGGCATGCGCCTGAGAGTCAATTACCCACTCATGCAGTGTATGGATTTACTAGTTTCATGCTTGATTTATTGAAGCAAAAGCAACCCGACTATATATTTTGTGCCTTTGATGAGAGCCTTAGAACCGGTTTTCGACATCAATTGTGCGCTGATTATAAAGCGAACCGTGAGTTACCTGATGCTGCCTTGGCTTTTCAATTAAATGCCTGCCGCCAACTTTGTCGCGTGCTAGGTGTGGCTGAAATGGCCTCTGACATCTATGAGGCTGACGATTTGATCGGCTCTATGGCCAGTACTATGCGCGGGGCAGGGGTCCAGCCGATTATCGTTAGTAGAGACAAAGATCTAATGCAGTTGGTTAGAGATCAAGATTTATATTGGGACTTTGGTAAGGCCTACCCAAAGTCTCAGAAACAATTAGAGCAAACGCTAGAGATAGGCTGTAGTCAAATGGTTGATTATCTGGCGCTGGTGGGCGATAAAAGCGATAACATTGCTGGTGTACCTGGTGTTGGGGAAAAGACCGCTAAGCAGCTGCTTTCACATTTTCCAGATACTGAGGCGATTCTGGAACACCTTGATCAACTACAGGATTTGCCCATTAGAGGCGCAAAAAAACTGGCGGATAAATTGCTGGCGAGTCAGACTCAAATTAGCCGGTCGCGCCAGTTAGCAACAATAGTCACAGATATAGATTCTATGCCGGCTGCCAAGGATATTACTTGGCAGGGGGTTCATATCCAGGCGTTTGAGTTGTTTGCAGAAGAGATGGGATTTGGAAACGTATTTACTGCACGACTAGCTGATCTTAAACATCGGCCAATGGCCTCTAATTTTCGAGTGTAAATAAGCGATGAATGATCGACCACTAAAAATTGTAGCAGACGAAAATATGCCGTTGGTTAAGGAATTATTTAGTCGCTATGGTGATGTTAGGCTCATCCCTGGGCGATCTATCCGATCAGAGGATGTGCTCGATGCTGACGTTTTATTAGTCAGATCTGTTACCTCTGTGAACAGTAAATTACTCCAAGGCTCAAGTGTAAAGTTTGTGGGTTCGGCGACGATCGGTATTGATCATGTCGATACAACTTTTCTTAGTAGCTCGGGTATTCGGTTTGCATTTGCTCCGGGGTGCAATGCCAAAGCCGTAGTTCAATATGATTTGTCCGTTATGAGTCGACTGATGCCAGACTGGCAAGACAAAACCGTGGGTATTATTGGTTGTGGCAATGTCGGAGGGCAGCTCTGTAATACCCTGTCGGCAATAGGTGTGAACTGTCGTGTGTATGATCCCTTTTTGCCAGCAGATGGCCGATTTCCTGTGGGCAATCTCAACGAAGTACTAGGTAGCGACATTGTCTGCGTACATACACCGTTAACGTATGAAGGTTTATTTCCTACGCACCATATGATCGACAGAGCGGCTATCAATAGATTAGGTGCTGGTGCTCTACTAATTAATGCAGGACGGGGTGAGGTGATTGATACGGAGGCTCTTTTAGACATATTACGTTCAGGTAAGGAGCTCTCTGTGGCGCTGGATGTATGGGAATCGGAGCCTGACATTTGTTCTGATCTTTTGCGCCATGTGTCGCTTGGAACACCCCATATTGCGGGTTATAGCCTTGAGGGAAAGGTTAATGGAACGACCATGGTTTTCGATCGCTTTTTAGAGTGGCTAAATGTTCAAGAGGATTACACTGCGCGCTTGAGTATTGATCCCGTGAGTATTATTGATCAGACCATCAATTCGTTCACCCAGGCTCTGCTAGCAAGTTATGATGTTCTTGATGATGATAAAAGAATGCGTGAGAGGCTGTTCGGATTGGCAAAGGGGTCCACCGAGCAACGAGACATGTTTGATGCGCTTCGTCGTGAATATCCAGTGCGTAGAGAATTTGGATCAACCGTTATAGATGTTGGCGGCCAGACAGAAGGGGCTGAGTTGAAGAGTACCTTGGCCGCAGTAGGGTTTTTACTGACTGAAGACTAAGACTGTCTTAAGTCCATTGAGTGGCTTCTTTATTAAAGACTATTGTCGGTATTCCAGTAAAAAATTCGACAGCCTGCCAATGGCATCCACTAACAGGTCCCTGTCAGGTAAAAAAACGATCCTAAAATGTTGTCTATCCATACAGTTGAATGCCGATCCCTGAACGATAAGTAAATGGTGTTGTTTTAGCAGAGCCAGCACAAAATTTTCATCGTTTTCAATGGGGTAAACGGACGAATCTAATTTAAAAAATAGATAAAGCGCAGATTTTGGTTTCATGCAGGTCAGCCCTGGGATGGCTGTCAGTAGCTCAAAACATAAATCTCTTTGGCGAATAAGCCGGCCGCCGGGCATCGTCAAATCGTTGATACTTTGTCGCCCTCCCAGAGCTGTTTGAACCGCTAACATAGCAGGTACATTTGCGCAGAGTCTCATGGATGCAAGCATCTCAAGACCTTCTAGATAGCTTTTGGCACTATCTTTGGCACCGCTGACAAGCATCCATCCAGACCTAAACCCCGCTAGTCGATAGGTTTTTGAGAGACCATTGAACGTTAAGCAGAGAGTATTCTTTGTGAGAACGGATAGGGGATAATGAACGCTACCGTCATACAAAATACGATCATATATCTCATCAGCAAATATAATAAGGCCATGTTTTTCTGCCAGACTTACCAATTTACAGAGTACTTCCTCGGAATACACTGCGCCAGTCGGATTGTTTGGATTGATGATCACTATGCCGCGAGTGCGCGCGGTTATTTTACGCTCGATGTCCGCTAAACAGGGCTGCCAGTCAAGATCTTCATCGCAGCGATAATGTATGGGATTTCCCCCAGATATTGCGACGGCTGCTGTCCATAATGGATAATCTGGGGCAGGAATTAAGATTTCGTCCGATGGATTGAGTAAGCCCTGCATCGCCATGACGATTAACTCACTGACCCCGTTTCCCATTATTACATCGTCAACACCGATGTCTGTTACGCCTTGAATTTGATAGCGCTGCACTACGGCCTTTCTTGCGGAGAACAGTCCCTTACTGTGTGAATAGCCCTGAGCGCTTCGAAGATTATGTATAACATCTCCCATGATCTCGTCAGGTGCATCAAACCCAAATGCTCCTGGATTTCCTATATTTAATTTTAAGACCTGCTGGCCATCAGCCTCCAGTCGTTCAGCGTACTCTAGTACCGGCCCACGAATCTCATAATTCACATTGTGGAGCTTATTGGACTGCAGGACTTTTTTCATATTATGCTAAGCAACTATTCAGGTTTGATTTGCCTGTATTGTACTCAAAAAATGGATTATTTGGGGAGAAGAATGCGCATATTGGGTATCATTGGGCAAGTGTCGCTGCTCGTATCGTTGCTCATTATGCTGGGTTTTGAATTCAGCTTTCCTGTTATAGGCATTCCTTCTGCATTTATTTTATTGTGCACACTGACTCTCAGTTTTTTAACTGGCGTTATTGGTCTGGCGGTTGGCTTTACCTATTCTTTTAAGAGTGGGGCCAGAAAAGCCGAGTTTATTGCATTAATGGGTGCATGCATCATTCCAATTGCTCTGGTACAAGTGACGCTGGGTTTGCAAAACATTTCTTTTGCCGAGGTTAACGACCTTATGACAAATGTTGAAAACCCTCCCATGTTCAATCAATCTAGAGAATATCGTCTTGCAACCAGAAGTGTCTTGCCTGTCTGGAACGTCCTAAAAATAAAACATAGTGTTATATCTCATCCGAATCTACAAACGGTAATGGTTAGCCTTGATTGTGAGACGACAGAGAGGAAAGTTAATTCAACGTTCCATTATCTCGGTTGGCCTAGGTCTTTTGCAGATCGCACCGCTAATTTAATTGAGGCTAAAGCCTCTTGGGCGATTGGTAGGCGTGTAAATGATTTCCTGGTAAGACTAACTCCAAGTGGAAAAGATGTTTGCATGATCGACCTGAGATCAGCGTCAAGGCATGATCGACGCGACCTTGGGATGAATTTGCTACTAATAGATAGATTTATGGCTCGCTTTACTACTGAATTTACAAAAGAGCATGAGAGATTATGTAAGACATTTCCCAAAAAAAGTGAGAGGTCCACCTTATGAAGATTGATGAGTCAAAGCTACCTAAGCTTCTAAAGTTGGTTAGTTTTTTATCGCTATTATTTGTTTTTACAACTTTTTTCTGCGTGCTGATTCTTGAGTTTAATATGGTTGATCGATGGAAATATCCAATAGATTATTTTATTGGGCTCCTCGTTTTTCTTAATTTTGCCATCGGCTGTGTGGGTGCTTCTGTCTTATTTTGTAATCTTTCTGCAGTTAGGTCACTCCGTCCTGATTTTGCGCTGTTAGTCTTTATTTGTTGGCTACCAGTGGCTATTCTACAGTACGTCTACGGTGTGCAAAATTTTAGCTTTGCACCCTTTAATGATATTATCACTAACACAGCTAATCCCCCGCAATTTCGGTTAAGTCGATCAGAGCGTCAATTACACGTCGGTGGTTTTGACCTTTGGGGTGCACTTCAAGCTTCCGATAAGATTGCTGCACATCCGGGCATTTCGAGTATTACGTTTCTTGCGCTACCCGATCTAGTGTATGAGTGCGCCTTAAGGACAGCATATGCGCAATTGGAAGGTCACTATCAGGGATCCAGTAGCCAGAGTTTTTGAGGTAAAAGCAACTCTTGTGCATATTAATAAGGCGGCTGATGCGGTTATAAGAGTAGCCGATGCTAGCGGTGGGTATTCGATAGTAGATGTTCGTTCGGCCTCGCCCAACAATAGAATTGATGGTGGCTTCAATGCGCAAATCATTAAGTCTTTTGTGATGCCACTTAAACGCATGTTAGTTAATCGTCGTATGCTGAATCGCTGCTGATTCGGCTATAGCCCAATCATTTTTTTACATTTACATAACCGCCTTTATTATGTCATTTCGACGCACCATCTCGCTCGCGTAGTTTCTTTGTACTTATTCCTAATAATATGTAATAACACATAGTAATCTTAGTTATTCTTTGGCAAGGCGTATGTGGACATATTTTTAGGTAAAACGCTAGTAATGAGAAGTTATAGTGTCTTTCAAAAGGGATAGTTTAGCGAATGCGTAACGGTAAGATTGAAACGTTTTGTCTGGCTATGATTACGGCTCAAGTGATTCTTTTTTGGTTGGGTCAGAGCTCTATGGTAGGAAATAAGGCGTTGCCTTTCGGTGCTTTTGTCATTTCTACTGTTTTGGGGTTTATTGTAGGTATCTTTGGATTAGGCGTAATTGTCAAGGAATTGCTCAATAGGTAACCCTCCGATTACCACTTCTATTTGCTTGCGGCTTGGGTCTTTCTTCGTTTGTATTCTACGAAGTGAATTTTGGTGAAACGAAATTTTGGTCCCTTTTTGAGATTTCTGACAAAACACTCAAGGCCGATGCAGGCAGCGTTATAGTGCCGATGTCGGGTTTAGATATCAAAAGACTGATTAAAAAAATGGCTCGTAACTTTGGATGGATAGCGATTCGATATGAAGTTTTAGGATCTAGTAGTACTAGTTTGACGGAGACCTTTGAGTTTAAAGCTGGATCACCCTTACTTTGGCAGCGGAGTGATGTGGTCGTCAGAGTTGTGTCACGCCAAAGTTATACGGCAGTGATCGACATTCGTTCGTCCTCGCCCAACAAACGAGTGGATCTTGGATTTAACAATATGATGATCAACAAAATAAGGGCACAGGTGTTGGAGATGGCTGACGATTCGATTATCGCCGCTAATCAGGTCGCACATGCCGCGAATTTATAGGTTCGTTAATAATGTAGTAGCTGCATCTTTATTGTATCGAAGCGGTGAATAGAAAAAGTAGTAGAACGAAAAGTCACCGGTTCGGTCAGACTGGCCCTTAGGTCAAGTAGATTTCCATAGCAATGTACTATGTTAAAAAAAGGACAATGTAGTGAAGTTTGACAAAACAATTGAGGCTGTATTAGCCCTTTTATTAATATATCAGTCCGTGCTCTATTTGATAATTTCATTTGAGCTCGTCGACCCTTGGGTTTTCCCGACATCGGTTCTGTTCTTGGGCTCTTGTGGATTAGGCGTTTTTTTTGGCGTTTTTGGTGGCTGTCGTTTGGTACAGCGGGCATTACAGAGTGAAGCTATACGCCTACAAACTGCATTGCTTCTCGTCTTAACGGTCTCCCTGTTGAGCGTCGTCCAAGGGTCCTTTGGCTTTCAAAATTTCAGTTGGAAGAAAGGAAATGATTACTCCACGAGTAGCACTGATATTCCTAAATTCTCTCTAACTAAGGTTGAGAGGCTGCGTAGCAAACACACTTCTGCTTTATGGGGCTTTATGGATATCCCTCAAGCAATACTCAAGTCTGATACAGACAGTATCGTACTGCCTATGTCCGGTTTGGTTACAAAAAGAATCGTCATCAAAACGCTTAATAAGATGGGTTGGCGAGTGGTTAGGCGCTTTGATGAAACTATGGATGATGTCGGTTTTAAAGACGTGTATGAAATTGTCGGTGGGATGGCAGGATCACCCAGACGCACTAATTTACTTGTTCGAGTGGTTTCACTCACTGGATCTTCTAGTGTCGTTGATATTCGCTCTTCTTCGCCAGGCCGACGCCGAGATCTTGGATTTAATGAGCTTATGATAAGTAACTTTGCAGACGAGCTGTCAAAGGAAGTTCTCAAGGATCAGATGACGATGACGTCATTGGGTCTGTCCAAAGGTTTACAGTTGCTCTAATAACGTGACGAGAGGGTGTTTATGGTTTCCGCTCTAACTGGTGTTGAGGCCCTGATGAAAGGATTATCATCATGAATTTAAAAATAATTGAAGCGTTCTGTGCTCTCATGCTGGGCCTGCAGGTTATGTTTTTTTTGTTAGTGCAGTTTCAAATCACTGATCCTTGGTCCTTTCCAGCGTTAGTCTTGTTTTTAATCTCTTTGATTTTATGCGGCGCTGGCGCTATTTTGGGTATTGGCCTTTGCATAATGCGCAAGCATCAGCAGCATGCTGTTCGTTCAGACACCATTGTCCTTTTTTTGATGTGCTTATTCACGGCGGGGTTTTTCCAGTTTGTCTATGGATGGCAATCGCTTGATTTAACGGCAGGCAATGATTACTCGACAGATATTACTAATCCGCCTCAGTACCAGCTAAGTAAGTATCAAAGATTAAAGGTTAAGGAAGTATCTCCAGTTTGGGGTTTTATGGATATTCCACCCAAAATACTCAAGTCAGATACAGATAGCTTAGTGTTACCCAAGTCATGTGTGGAATTGAAAATAATTATTAATCAAGTGACTAACAAGCTAGATTGGATAGTGTCTCGACGCTCAAGCAGCGTGACTACTGATAAAAATTTTGATGAGACCTATGAGCTCATAGTGGGGGCTGCGGGCGTACACCAACGTACCAATCTGGTTGTGCGAGTTGTATCAAATAATGATGGCTCCAGTGTCGTTGATATTCGGTCTTCATCCCCCGGTCGACGGAGAGATTTCGGGTTTAATGAGCTTATGATACGAACGTTAGCTGACGAGTTAGAAAAGGCAGTGACCAATGATCCCCGTACCATCAGATCACTTGGAACGCGTTCGCAGAGCTAGTTGGTCAAGTAGTATAACGAAATTTTGGTAATGTATTTTAATATAGGTATTAGCCTAAGGCGTTTAAAATGAAGGCTATAAAAAAGGAGCTATTGTTGTCATGGATGGGAAAATCATCAAAGGATTCTGTATTAGCATGGTGTTACTGCAGTTTATTTTTTTTGGGCTAGTGCAGTATTCAATACATCACAATCCCTGGTACATACCTGCGAATTTATTTTTGTTGTTATTTGTTTTTTGTGGTGGTGTCGGGGCTATTATTGGTATTGGCCTGTGTATAAAGCGCAAGTTTAATAAGACTCCTTTTGGTGGAGAGGGACTAGTGGTTTTTCTAACATGTCTCCTTTCAGTGTTAGGTGTTCAGATTCTTTATGGGTGGCAATCTATTGATTTAAGTGCAGGCAATGATTACTCGACAGACGCTATCAATCCCCCTCAATTTAACCAAAGCAAAAATGATAGGTTACATTCACAGCAGATGCCTTCGCTTTGGCATTTTATGGACATTCCACATAAAGTGCTCAAGTCAGATACAGACAGCCTAGTGTTACCAATGTCGGGTTTGGATTCAAAAATAATGATCAAGAAAGCAATTTATAGACTGGGTTGGGTGTTTGTGCGAAGCCTAGATGATGCCAGTACTAGTGAGAGTTTTAATGAGACTTACTTGCTTAGAGCTAGAAATCCTGGAATCGCCGGAAGCACTGATGTAGCACTGCGGATTGTTACAAATAACAAAGGCTTTAGTGTGGTTGATATCCATTCTTCGGCGTCCCATAGTCGTCGAGATCTTGGTTTTAACGAGCTTATGATACTCAGGCTGATGAAAGCAATATTAGTGGTAGCTAGGGAGTGATGCAGCTATAGCGTATCTAATTATTTTACTGGCGGTGGCATTATCAGTTGTTTCTGAGATGGGGTATGACAGCGGGTTGATTGGGATATGAATAAACATTTTTTTAAAAAAGATTAATTTCAAAAATTTGAAAAATTATGTTTTAATATTAGAATTAACAAAGGAGAAGTTTATGAAAAAATATATTGTAATGGGCAATTATACAGCAAAGGCCTTCCAAGGTTTTATGAAGGACCCTAAGCAAGATAGATCAATTGCAGTTAAAGCATTAACTGAAGCAGTAGGTGGAACTTTTGAATCTTTTTATATTACGAGAGGTCCTTATGATTTCGTTGCAGTCACTTCAGGAGACATGCCTTATGAAAATTTTGCTGGTATAAAATTAGCTGTTGAAGCTAGTGGAACAGTAGAAAATATGGTTATTCTTGAAGAGATGGATATGAGCAAAGCAGCTGAGCTTGCCGCTAAAGCTATGGCTGGCTACAAACCTGCTGGTTAATAATTTATGTTAACTTCCAGCTCAAAAAGTTGGGAGTTAGCTAGTTTCAAATAAAGTTGGAAACATTTTACCAGATAAATCATCACCATTTTTATAACCATTATTTTCCATAATAGCTCTTTCTTCTCTAGCCCAATTTCCTCTATAAATAATTTTAGAGTTTTCTTTTGCCATTCTTAATGTGTATCTATGAACATCTTTTTTAGGTGTAACAGTATTTAATCCTCCATGTAGTGTTCTAATATCAAAATAAATACAGTCACCAACTTCCAGATCCCATTGTAAAAATTCATAATCATCTTTATTTTCTAATATGTTAGGAGTTAATTCATATTTTTTTCCATTAACAACTCCAGCCTTGCCATCAACTTCATGGCCATCATTAAATCTTGTTCTTAAAAATAGTTTATCCCATAAATGGGATCCTTTAACCCAAGCTATACCATCTTCTTTTTTAACTGATTCAAGTGGTATCCATAATACACACATAGATCCTTCAAAATCGAAATATGATATATCATGATGAAAAGGTGGTGATGACTTTGATCCCGCTTCCCTAAAAAACCAATTATCCATCACTAAATTAATTTTTTGGGCTTCTAAAAGTTCTGCTGCAATTTTGGGTGTTGGTGAATTAAATACAAAATCTTTAAATTCTTCATGTAAATTCCAGGTCCAAAAATCCTCATAATATCCAGGTAGTTTTTGATCTTTTGTGTGATTTACAAATCTTGGACTAGGACTTTCTTTACCTTTTTTAATTCCTTTTTTTAACTTTTCAATCCATGCGTTATCAAATTTGCCTTTAATCAAGACTGCACCATCTTTTTTAAATAGATCTACTTCTGCTTTGGTAATAATTTTGCTCATATATTATTATTATAATATAATGTAATAAAAATAAGATGAAAACATTAAGTGATACTTTTGGAAGAAAATTCCCCTACATAAGATTATCAATTACAGATGTATGTAATTACAGTTGTACCTATTGTTTGCCACAAGGATATAAAAAGACACCTGGAGACACGAGAAGTTTTATGTCTGCTCAAGAAATATCCAGATTAACAAAAGCGTTATCTGAATTAGGTGTTTGTAAAATTAGATTAACTGGTGGAGAACCAACGGTTAGAAAAGACTTTTTTGATATCCTTAAAGATATGAAGCAAAATTCAAATATTCCCAAAGTAACAATGACGACTAACGGTTATCGTTTGGACAAAATTGCAAAACAATTATGTGAAGCTGGTTTAGATGGAATAAATATTAGTATAGACAGTTTAAATAGAGAAACTTTTAAAAAACTAACAGGTCATGACAGACTTGATGAAATTTTAGAAGGCATAAGGACTTTACAAAAATTAAATTTTAAAAATATAAAAATTAATGCCGTTTTACTTAAGGGTATTAATGATACCCATGATGAGTTTAAAAAATTTGGAAATTTCATAAAAGATAACAATATTGATTTTAGATTTATAGAGTTGATGCAAACAGGTGATAATTTAGAGTATTTTAAGAAAAATCATGTTTCCTCTAAAATATTCAAAGATTTTTTAGAAAAAAATAACTGGATCCCTCAAACATATGGGAAAGATGCAGGTCCTTCATTAAATTTTATACATCCAGAATTTAAGGGGAAATTTGGATTAATCGCTCCCTACACTAAAGATTTTTGTCAAACATGTAACAGATTGAGAGTTACCTCTAGAGGTGATTTAAGATTATGTTTATTTGGTAATACTGGAATTAGTATTAGGCATTTATTGCAAGATGATGCTCAAAAAAATGAGCTTGTAGATCTAATAATTAAACAATTACACCTTAAAAAAGAGTCACATTATTTAGAGCTTGGAGATACTGGAATTACTCCAAATTTATCAAGTACTGGAGGATAAATGGAAAGCTTAAAGGTGATAAATGAAGAAAAATTAAAAGATTGGGCTAAGGAAATTTTTAAAAAAAACTCATTTAACATGATTGATGTTTCGTCAAAAAAAGAAACATTTAGAAGAGCATTGGCTTCTGGTAAAATTTATGTAGGGAAAGAAGTTTTTAACCTAATTAAAAATAAAGAAATGCCTAAAGGTGATCCGATCACTTTAGCTGAGGTATCAGCAGTCTTAGGTGTTAAAAAAACAAGTGAATTAATTCCACTATGTCACCCACTTCCAATAGATCATACGGCAACTAAAATTATCATGCATGATGAGGACGCTTCATTAGAAGTTTTTTGTGTTGTGTCTGCTGTTGCAAAAACTGGTGTAGAAATGGAAGCTATTATGGGTGTTAATACAGCACTAATAACTATTTACGATCTAAGTAAAATTGTAAATCCACATCTTAGAATTGATAATGTTAAGCTACTGATTAAAGAAGGTGGAAAAAGTGGTTTATGGACTAATCCTGATGGCTTACCAGAATTTTTAAAAGATATCTTTTAGTTTATTGTGTCTGTTTTTCTAAAATCACAAAAGATAATTAAAGAATGGGTTGATTATAATAATCATCTCAATATGGCTTATTATATTTTAATATTTGATCAAGCTCTTGAGGTAATGCTTGAAAAATTTAAAATGGGTGCCGACTCAGCTAAAAATGAAAAGAGGAGCACAATGGTAGTTGAAACCAATACTAAATATATTAGTGAAATAAAACAAGAAGATGAAGTGGATATCATGCTTACCTTTTTTGATCATGATAAAAAAAGACTACATTTAAAACTTGAAATGATTGAAAAAAAAACAAAAAAAATTTCAGCTTCTATAGAGTGGCTTTCCTTATACATTAACCTAGAAGCTAGAAAGGTTACAGAATTTGAAAATGAGAAGTTAGAAATTATGGATCATTTTATTGATCAAAATAAAGATAATTTTAATAATGAAGATTTAAAATTTTCATCTAAAATTAAAAAATGAAAATTAAACTTGAACTTTTTGGTGCGAGTAGAGACTTTAGTAACAAAGATCACTTAGAGTTTAATATTAAAGGACAGCTTGAAATTAAAGATTTTAGGAAAGAAATAATTAATTATTTAGATAAAAACTTTAAGGGCAATGAAAATTTTATTAAAATTGTAAAAAACTCTTCTTTTTGCTCAGAAGATAATAACTGTCTCTTATACACATCTGACGCTGCCGACGAC
>OLHM01000115.1_pt1 | contig 32769 bp, 29 predicted proteins | sample 1609611 | NCBI WGS metagenome assembly OLHM01 (sample SAMN05416891, study PRJEB24817) | seawater metagenome | isolation source: Sea water | place: Canada:Atlantic | collected 2013-11 | reverse complement strand
TATTTATGGGGAATAACCACACTACATAGGCTCTGCCTTGCCTAAAAACCAAACAGTCTGCTGCAAATTCAACCACGAAAGGTCAACACGCCCTAGTATTTATAGAGTAGTGCGCTACAGCTCACCAGGTTGAAAGTTATCAACTGCAATGGCTTTCTTACGTAGCTTATTAGCATGATGCATTGCATCAGCATCCGTTTGCTCTAACAACTTATTTTCAAGTGCATAGTTAATAGCGCCTTCAATATCAAGCGTTGTAGGCACACTGCCCTTGCGCTGCCATTGTTTTAAATCTTTAAACTGCGCTTGCATGTCGTGCATAGCTAAAAATGCGCTTTCCATGACCCCTGTACCTGCATTTTCATCTACATAACATAAATGCGTTAAGCGGTTTCTAAATACACCAGGTTGAGTCATACGCTCGCAAATACTTTGTGCTATTTCATCACTTGGTCTGTGGTAATGGTTTCCAAGCGGGAACACGATACGTTTAAGGATAAAATTCACAACCGGATTTGAAAAGTTTTTAAAGAAGCCATTAAACGCTTGGCCAATTTCAAATAATGAGTTCTCAATTGCATATTTTACAAATGGTAAATCAGCTTGTTGGCGCCCTTCATCTTCATAACGTTTTAAAACAGTTGATGCTAAGTACAAATGACTTAATACATCACCCAAACGCGCTGATATCATTTCTTTACGTTTGAGCTCACCGCCAAGCATTAACATTGCAACGTCTGTACAAATAGCTAAGCCTCGGCTCATTCTACTCAGTTGTTTATAATAAATAGCCGTTTCACCACCTACAGGCGCTTTAGCAAAGTAGCTACGTGTTAAGCCATGCACAAATGCCATGCCTGCATTACTTGCTGCAAATAATATATGGTTCATTAATAAACCATCAAATTGTTCAAGTGCTGCGTCGTCATCTTCCATTGCAGCGGCTTCCATTTCTTTTAAAACAAATGGGTGGCAGCGTGTTGCACCTTGACCAAATATCATTAAATTACGCGTTAGAATATTCGCGCCTTCTACTGTAATTGATACTGGAATACCCATATAGCCATGCGCCAAATAGTTATTAGGCCCTACTTGAATTCCTTTACCTGAATGAATATCCATTGCATCATTCATTACCGTACGACCCATTTCAGTCATATGGTATTTAGCAATCGCTGTTACAACCGATGGGCTTAATTTTAAATCAATCGCACCTGCGGTCATTAATCTGCACGACTCAAGTGTGTAAGTTAAACCACCAATACGCGCAAGTGCCTCTTGCACGCCTTCAAATTGCCCTATAGATACACCAAACTGCTGGCGTACCATGGCATATGCCGATGTCATTTTTGAAGCTAAATGCCCAGTTGCTGCACTTAATGCTGGTAGTGATATTCCACGCCCTGCACTTAAACACTCAACAAGCATTCTCCAGCCACGCCCTGCACACTCTTGACCACCAATGATCCAGTCCAGTGGTATAAATACATCTTTACCGTAAGTGGTACCATTCATAAAGGCCATATTAAGGGGATAATGACGCTCACCCGTTTCAACACCCGGATGATCGGTTGGTATAAGCGCACACGTTATACCTAGCTCTTTTTTATCACCTAATAAAGCGTCTGGATCATACATTTTAAATGCTAAGCCGAGTACAGTAGCCACTGGTGCAAGCGTAATGTAACGTTTTGACCAATTTAAACGCAGGCCCATTACTTGCTCGCCATTGTACTCACCCATACACACAACGCCTGAATCAGGAATGCTGCCAGCATCAGAGCCCGCCTCTGGTCCCGTTAGTGCAAAACAAGGAACATCTGTACCATTAGCTAAACTTGGCAGCCAACGATCTTGCTGCTCTTTAGTACCATAGTGAAGAAGTAACTCGCCCGGACCTAAGCTATTAGGCACCATAACAGTGACTGCGGCTGTTAAGCTTTTAGTCGAAATTTTTGACACTATCGTTGAATTAGCAATTGCCGAGAACTCACGACCGCCAAATTTTTCAGGAATGATCAGCGCAAAAAAACCTTCTGTTTTTAGGTAATCCCACACTTCTTTTGGTAAGTCTTTGTCTTTTTGTACAATTTGATAATCATCAAGCATCGCCAATAAGGTTTCTACTTGGTTAGCCATAAATGCGTTTTCTTTATCGCTAAGCTCTGGTTTTGGAAAGTGGTGCAGTTTTTGCCAGTCTGGGTTACCACTAAATAACTCACCATCCCACCAAACATCACCTGCTTCCATTGCCTCTCGCTCTGTTTGCGATAATGGCGGAAGCACCTTTTTGAACATTTTAAACGTAGGACGACTAATCAAGTTTAGGCGAATATCTTTAACCGCAAAAATAACCACCACCACGACCAGCAATATTATAAATATTAACATGCGCACATTCCTTACACATTGAATGAAAATAGTAACTTAATTATGACCCATCTTAATTTAAATACAATCATTGCACGACGAGTCGTGAGCCTTAACGCATTCATTTTATTGTTTTAAACATCACTGCTATTATCAACGTTTTAATAACAATAAATTAAAGGAATAGCATGACCCCCTTTCGATTTAAACTAAGTATGAGCGCCTTAATGGTAGCAAGTACTCTTGCTTTAACGGCCTGCGATGCGCAAGTATCTATCGACACTACCGATTCACCACACACTAAAAAAGCTGTAACAGCTAAAGATGCAAATACATTTATAACAAACACAGAAAAAGAACTAAGTGCACTTTATTTAGAATCGAGCCGTGCAGAGTGGATTTACGCAAACTTTATTACTCACGATACATCTGCTCTATCGGCTGAAGTTAACCGTAAAATGACCGAAACAGTCGTGCGTTTAGCAAATGAAGCTGCAAAATACGACGAACTAGAGCTTGATTACGATGCTCGCCGTAAGCTTGATAAACTAAAACTAGCACTTACACTTCCTGCCCCACAAGACGCTGATAAAACAGCACAACTTTCACAAATTGTTGCAGAGCTTGGCGGGCTATATGGTAAAGGTAAATACTGTAAAGAAGATGGCAGCTGTTTGAGCCTTGGCGACATGACCTCAAAAATGGCCACCAGCCGAGATTACAACGAACTACTTGATTTATGGCAAGGCTGGCGTGAAATATCAAAACCCATGCGCCCACTTTACGAGCAACAAGTAGCACTTACCAACGAAGGTGCGAAGGAGCTTGGTTATGCCGATACGGGCGCTATGTGGCGCAGTAAATACGATATGCCTGCTGATGACTTTACCACTGAGCTTGACCGTATTTGGGGCCAAGTTAAACCACTTTATAACTCGCTACACTGCCATGTTCGCGCAAAGTTAGGTGAAAAGTACGGCACCGACAAAGTACCTCAAGATCAGCCAATACCAGCACACTTACTCGGTAATATGTGGGCGCAAGCATGGGGTAATATTTACGATGTAGTTGCACCAGAAAACGCCGATCCGGGTTACGACGTAACCGAGTTATTAGCTCAAAATAATTACGACGAACTTAAAATGGTCAAAGGGGCTGAAAACTTTTTTACCTCAATGGGTTTTGATGCGCTACCAGAGACATTTTACGAGCGTTCACTGTTTGTAAAACCAAAAGACAGAGATGTGCAGTGTCATGCATCAGCATGGAATATCGATAGCAAAGACGATTTACGCATTAAAATGTGTATTCAGCGCACAGGCGAAGAGTTTTCAGTTATTCACCATGAATTAGGTCATAACTTTTATCAACGCGCATATAACAAGCAGCCTTTATTTTATCAAGAAAGTGCAAACGATGGTTTTCATGAAGCCATTGGAGACACCATTGCCTTATCGGTTACACCGGGTTACTTAAAAGAAATCGGCTTACTTGAACAAGTACCTGACGAATCTAAAGATATCGGTTTGTTGATGAAAATGGCACTTGATAAAGTAGCCTTTGTACCGTTTAGCTTAATGGTTGATCAGTGGCGTTGGCAGGTATTTTCAGGGGAAGTAGCACCAGAAAATTACAATAAAGCATGGTGGGAACTACGTGAAAAATACCAAGGAGTGCAAGCGCCTATCGCACGTAGCGAAAACGACTTTGATCCGGGTGCTAAGTACCACGTTCCGGGTAATACGCCTTATACACGTTACTTTTTAGCGCATATTTTACAATTTGAGTTTCATCGCAGCTTATGTGAAATTGCCGGTAACGATAAAGCCATTCATCGCTGCTCTATTTATAATTCAAAAGAAGCAGGGGATAGGCTAAACGCTATGCTTGAAATGGGTTCATCTCGCCCTTGGCAAGAAGCGCTTGAAACTGTAACAGGTAAGCCGCAAATGGATGCAACAGCAATGCTCGATTACTTTGCACCATTACAAACATATTTAGATAAACAAAACGAAGGCCGCAACTGCGGCTGGTAAATAGCGCTGAACAAAAAGCCCGCTCAAATGAGCGGGCTTTTTATTCATATTCTAATTTTAGTTAAATTAAAACTGTAAGCTTAAATTTGCAAAGTAAGCATCATAATCAGAATCATCCCAGTTATTGCCGTAACCTGCTTCTAAACCAACATTGTTGTTGAAAAAGTGTTGAGCACCAAGAGTGTAATCATCATTTTTATTAACTGTAACAAAAACCGATGTTGCTTTGCTGAAATAGTAGTTAGATGCTAATTCCCAGTTACTTGAACCGCCATCAACATCTTCAAATTTACCTTCAACAGTCAAGTAGTTACCTTGCTGTAAATCAACAAAGTACTTAGCTGCTACTGCACGGTAATCAAACTCATCATCTGCTGTTACTGTAAAGCCAATATAATCAGTGCTGTTTAACTGGTGGTTATATGCCAAATCAAACACAAACTGATTGTCAGCATCTTCTACATCAACAAACGTAGCTTTTAATACAAGGTTTGGGTTAAAGAAGTAACCAGCTGAAAGTTCAATTACATCCGTGCTTGAGCCAAAATCACTATCGAAATTATTGTACTGTGCACCTAATACAAAATCTTCTACAAAATACTCACCGCCAATGCTAGTAACATCTCCAAAATCATTATCACTGTATGCACCATAAACATTTGTTTGCTTATTGATGTATTCAAATTGATCGTAAGGACCTAAAGTCGCTTTTGGAGAAAAATAATAAGTTGAGTCAACAGTTACTGTGTCATCACCATCTACATCCACGTATCCTACATGGCTGATTGATTGGTAAGTATCTGCAGCTATTGCAGTGGTTGCAGCGCTTGATAATAAAATGCTCGAAATGATAACGGCTAATTTTTTCATTTTAAATTCCCTATAAATATTACTTTTTATGCCTCAGCTGTCTAGCTAAAGTCGGGGCGCATCCTAACGCCAAAAAAATGAACAAAAACTGAATAAGAGGGCAAATTAAAACCACTTGAAATGTAAATAATTACAAGTAAATGTAAACAACGGGTATCAATAAAATCTACGTAACAATAGTCTGTCATCATTTAAACTCAAAAAGTAACAAATAAGGTACAAGTTGTCGCTAAATTAAACACAACTTAATTATTCGATAAACCTCATCAATATAACCTCCCCTCACTAAATTTTTCAAAATAATGACTATAATTAATTCATTATTTCTGAATTTATAATAAAAAATAGGTTTGTATAAGTGCATATTTTTATCTGTTTTTTCCAATAACCATTATTTACCAGCAAAAAAAACTCCAATACTCATTATTTTATAGCTATTATCATCGACTCTACTTAATGGCTTTAATAACAATCTAGCCATTTATGGCATTTTTATTTATAACTTAAAGGGGTTATTTAGATGAGCATAATAAAAGCCGTAATTATGGTTAGTAAAAGTTTATAGTTAAAAGATCAAACGTTTATAAACAACAAAGCCCGCTAAATTTAGCGGGCTTTTGATATTACTTTTGTATTAACTAAGTAGGGGACTTAATTAAAACTGGAAACGCATGTTAGCAAAGTACGCATCGTTATCTGAATCATCAGCGTTGTTTTCGTAACCCACCTTTACACCAATATTTTTATTGATAAAGTGTTGAGCACCAAAGCTGTAAGTGTCTTGCTTGTTGTAGTTAGCAAATACAGATGTTGCTTTTGAGAAGTAGTAGTTAGTTTCTGCTACCCATTGGTTTTCTGCGTCATCAATGCTTTCGTATTTACCTTCAAAAGTTAGGTAGTTACCTTGCTGTAAATCAATAAAGTATTTAGCAGCAACTGCACGGTAATCAAAATCGTCGTCTGATGTAAGTGTAACACCTACGTAATCTGTGCTGTTTAGCATGTAGTTGTAAGCTAAATCAAATAATGCGTAGTCGTCGCCGTCTTTGTTTTCAACTAGTGTTACTTTTGCAAGTAAATCAGGGTTGAAAAAGTAACCACCCGTCAGTTTATAAAGCTCACTGTTAGAACCTGAATCTGGGTCTAGGTTTTCGTAAGATGCGCCAACAACAAATTCATTAATGAAGTATTCACCACCAACCGATGTTAAATCGCCAAAGTCGTCATCAGCATAGCCACCATATACGTTAGTTTGTTTATTGATGTATTCAAACTGATCGTACGGACCTAAAGTTTTTTTAGGAGATAAGTAGTAAATAGAATCTACAGCAACGGTGTCGTTGTTATCGCTATTTTTGTAGCTTAGGTTACTAATTGAATTATAGCTGTCTGCAGCAGCCGCAGTGCTAGATAATAAAATGCTCGAAATAATAACTGCTAATTTTTTCATTGTAAGACTTCCCTATGTACATTGCTTTTTGTGCTCTAGCTGTATTGCTAAAGTCGAGGCACATGCTAACGTTAGGAAACTGAATGAAAACTTAACTAACCAGTTGTATTTATTAAGTTAATTGTAAGGAAGTGTTGTAAACTGTAAAATTAAAGTAGTTGCAACATCTAGTCAACAACTACTTAAAACATGTACTGTATTAAAGCGCGTGTTGGCTAATAATTCGGTAAACATCGTTAATATTATCGCCAGACTTAAACTCTTTACTAATTGGTGTTGGATCTGAGCCAACCCATATTTTTAGCTCGGCATCTAAGTCAAAATGGCCTGCACTTTCTTTACTAAACTTGGTAATTTTAGAGTAAGCAATACTCACCATTTCCATTTTAGAACCTGTCATACCTTGCTTATCAATTAAGATTAAGCGCTTATTAGTAAAAATAAACATATCACGTACTACTTTATATGCTTTTTCTACTTGCTCGCCGTCAATTAATGTATTGGCGAGGATTTTTTCTAAATCAGAATCGTCAACTTCGCTTGCATTACCCATAAGTCCGCTAAGTAAACCCATTATACTTTCTCCTGTTTAAATATTTGATTCTCTAATGTATGACCATTAACTAACTGCCGGTACTGCCAGTGTTGTTGATGACAAAAATTCAGTAGTGCAATATCAAGTGGATCGCTCGTTGGCTGATACTCAACTACATATTCTTTATGTTGGCTCATATACACACGACTCACACCTGCAATTGCTTGAAGCTGTTGCTCAACATTTTGATAAGCCTCGCTTAGCATTAATGTATAAAAGTGTTTATCGGTATTATTAGTTTTTGTTTGATGCTCGCTTAGTACGCCTTTATCTAAATGAAGTACCTGTGAGCATAGTCGCTCAAGCTCAGTTAAATCGTGAGAGCTTAAAATAAATGTAGCCTGTTCACTTAATTCTGATACCAGCTCACGTACTTCTCTGGCATGAATCGGATCAAGCCCTGCGGTTGCTTCATCAAGCATTACAATTTGTGGTGCGCCAATAAGTGCTTGCGCTATCGTAACGCGCTTGCGCATACCGTGCGATAAATCCCCCGCACGCTGCTTTGCAATTTCTTTTAAGCCAACTAAATCAAGTACACGTAGCGCCTCAGTTTGACTTTGCTTAGCACCCATACCTTGCAGCTTTGCATAAAAGGCGAGTTGCTTATCTATATTAAAGCGAGGGTCAAGTTGCGCGTCTTGCGGTAATGCACTTACTTTATTAAATAAAGCAGCGCTACCAGGTTTGTGCCCTAATATTTCAAGGCTGCCTTTACTTGGCGCAATATAGCCGCACAACAAACTAAATAAGGTAGTTTTACCCGCACCATTTGGCCCAACAAGTGCCACTGGCGCGCCTTTGTTAATTTCAAAGTCCACATTATTAAGCGCAAGTTTTGCACCATACGATTTACTCAAACCGCTAGCTGTAATTAATGGTCTCATAGTGAGCTCCTTGCAAAAATACGTTGAGCAACGCTTAGTAATACCGCTGTTTGCACAAGGGGAATAGTCACAGCGCTCAATAATGGTAAATTTTGCCCCGCTAATAGCTCTATTTGCACACCCGGAAATAAATAATCAAACAGGCCTAATGCGGGTATTTGCCATTGCAATAAACCAACTACAATACCGCCTGCTGCAAAATATAAAATTGCCAATACAATAGATAAACGTGATGAGCGAGCAAAGGTATTAATTAACGTCATTAGTGCTACAAATGGGCACAGAGTAATCACTAATATTAAAAATATAGAAAGCGCACGGGCAAAACCACCAGCCAGTAAACTTGGATCTCTAAAACCCAATACCGCGAGTGTAGCCACAAGCGTTATACCCACCAAACATGCTAATACTCCTAGCTGCCCTAAAAAACGGCCAAACAGTATTTCAAAGCGAGTGGAGCGCAGTGATAAAAACCTTAGTGTGCCGCGCTCTCTATCGCCTACCGTTTGGTCGCTACAAATAAATAAACCAAAAACGGGAAAGCTATAAAGGGCTATTAACCAGTACATAGCAAATTCGGCCTCAGGCCAATCCAATAATTTACTTAAACCAATAGAACCTGATATATCACGGGCTATTTGTTCAAAATCGGGCGCACTTACAATGCCTACTGCCTGCCCTATTGGGTAGCGCAGTATTATTAGCCACACCAATGCAAAGGCAGCTAATGCAATAAGTCCACGTTTAGTTAAAAACATACGTACAAGCTCAAATCCCGCTATTTGCGTTAATCGCCCTACGTTTATCGGTAATGGTGTTGCCATTGACTATCCTTAATGACTTTTTATTTTCTGTTTATTTATCCACACTAAGTGTAAACACCCTGAATTACCAGCAAAAAAAAGCCCACCTATGGTGAGCTTTGTAACAATACATTTAAATGTAATAGTATAAATTGCGATATAAATTATAAATGCTGCTTATAAACCTCAAGTGCTTGGCTTAAATCGCTAATTAAATCTTCTACATCTTCAAGGCCAATATGCAAGCGAATAACCGGCCCTAAATCCCAACCTGTATTTGAGCGCAGCCCTTTCATGGTTAAATTAGCCGTTACCAAACTTTCAAAACCGCCCCACGAAAAGCCCATTTTGATATGCTCAAGGCTATCTAAAAATGCATCAATCGCTTTTTGATTGCCGGTTTTCATCACAAATGAAAACAACCCATTACTGCCATCAAAGTCACGTTTAAAAAACTCATGCCCTGGGCAGCTTTCAAATGCAGGGTGTCGAATATGATCAACAAGCTCATGTTGCTCAAGCCATTTAGCTACTTCTATTGCTGCTTTTTCATGTTGATTTAAACGCACACCCATTGTACGCAGGCCTCTAAGTGCTAAATACGCATCATCGGCACTGGTACATTGCCCTAGTAAGTATGAGTTTTCGCGCAAGGTTGGCCAATACTTTTTATTAGCAACAGCCACCCCCATCATCACGTCTGAATGGCCAACAATATACTTTGTTGCAGCTTGAATACTAATATCAACACCGTGCTCTAACGGGCGATAATGCAAGCCGTTACCGTAGGTATTATCAAGCATGGTCATTACGTTGTGCTCATTGGCTACTTTTACCATAGCGGGCACATCTTGCACTTCCATCGTAATAGAGCCTGGAGATTCTAAAAACAACACTTTAGTATTTGGCTGAATGTAATCTTTAATACCTGCGCCAATGGTTGGCGGGTAATAGGTTGTTGTAATACCCAGCCCCACTAAAATTTTATCGCAAAAATCACGAGTTGGTTCGTACACGTTATCAACCATTAAAATATGATCACCGGTTTTTAAAAACGATAAAAATACTTGGCTGATCGCCGCAGCGCCACAAGGGTACAATGCACACCCTTCGCCGCCTTCAAGTTCTGTAATCGCTTCTTGTAGCGCAAAGTGTGTTGTTGTTCCTCGGCGCCCATAAAATAACGTTTTATCGCCACGGGTTTTAGCTGCATCTTTTAAATCGGCTACAGTATCAAATACAATGGTAGATGCACGCTGTACAACAGGGTTTACTACGCCATGTGTATAGGCTTTTTTTCGCCCTGATGATACCAGCTGAGTGTTTTTATTACTTTTACTCGACATTGTTAATCCTTAAGGGTTTGTGCGCCAATGCTCAATTAAATAACGAGAGATAGAATCGGTTCTAGGCAGCTTTAAATGCTCGCCTTCTTCGTGCCAATTACCAAATTGCTCTAAGTCTTCACGACTAAACCATTTTGCATCGTCTAGCTCTTCTTTATCTACGTTAATTTGCTCAGATGTCGCCTGTGCAAAAAAGCCAAGCATAATTGACGATGGGAACGGCCATGGCTGAGATGCAACATAACGTACGTTATCAACTTCTATGCCTGCCTCTTCTTTAACTTCACGCGCAACAGCTTGTTCCAGTGTCTCCCCTGGGTCTACAAATCCAGCAAGCGAAGAATACATACCAGTGGGCCACGCAGATTGGCGACCTAATAGGCATCGCTCTACTCCGTCAGCAAAGACTTTAGTAACGACCATAATTACCGCAGGATCGGTGCGCGGGAATGTAGGATGCTTACAGTTTTCGTTTTCACATACACGAGAATGCCCGGCTTCCACTGAACGGTTTTTACTACCGCAGCGCCCACAAAAACGGTGCGTGGCATGCCAATAACATAACCCTCTCGCAAGGGCGGCTATTGAGGCATACTTAATGGTTACTTGAGGCCCATATTGGCGAATATCAAAAAACTGAGCGCCCTCGATTAAAGGCGAAAGTACGCTTTCATCCAGATCAGAAACATCCAATGCAAACACACCATGTTTAGCATTGTTTAAACCAACAAAAATAGCACTCGTTAAATCTAAATGTGCCACTTGTTGATACGTTAAATAGCTTACTTTAGGAGTATCTTTAATAAATAGGGTTTGATTATTTTTAACTAAAACCCATTTACTTTGCACCGACATTTGCGCTTTAAGCCACGATGGGTCTTTACGAAAATTTGAGCCTCTATCTAGTGGCATGTTGCTGTAATGAAGCATGTAAGTCCTTGGTAACTCGTTATGCTTTAAAATTACCATAATCATTTAGCAAACCCAATTGATTACAGTAATAAAAAAAGCCTATATAAGGCTTAATTCATCTATTACGGCTTTGTATTAAAATCTCTCATGTTGCAGGCACTTAGCTTGCACTTTTTTAACTATTTTTTACTGTTAAAGTAGCAAAGTATTATCAATTAAATGAAATTGCTCTGCGCTTTGTTTTAATACCTCAGCAGTTAACCTGTCAGCACCGTATACATCGCACGGTACATTATATTGATTTTTTAAATGCCCAAGTAACAAAGCAAAGTCACCATCGCCAGAGAGCAAAATAACTTTATTAAGATTTTTACCCTGCTCTAACATGTCTATTGTTATGCCTACATCCCAATCGCCTTTAGCACTTCCATCACGGCGTTGAATAAATGGCTTTAGCTTTACCTCAAAACCAATCGCACGCAAAATATTTTGAAACTGATTTTGCTTTTCATCTCCTCGATAAATTGCATACGCAAAAGCACACTCAATATTGTATTGCGCCTCCATCATTCGCCAAAACGCATTGTAGTCAAAATTTTTCCCGTAACTCTCACGGCACGTGTAATAAATATTTTGCACATCAACAAAAATACCGACCCGTGGTTTCGTGCTTTGCTGCTCGTTTTGTAAAGTCATTTAGTGTCCTAGTGAGGATTAATAGCAATAAAAGTAACGTTATAAAATAAGTGTACCTTGCAATTTATATTTAAGTAACCTAAATTAGTTACATCCCCTTATGTAACCAATATTGGTTACATATTAAAAAGTAACCATTTTGAGATTTTTATGATTGGTGTGATCAGCGGCGATATTATTAAATCGCAAACAATCCCTAAGCAGCAATACGATGCCATGCTTTACGAACTAGAGCAAAGTTTGCGAAACATTTCGGGTGAGCAAACACTTTGGAATATATACCGAGGCGATGCCTTTCAGTTACAAGTTAATAATCCTGAGCTCCTTTTTAAAAATGCCATACTTGTATATTTACACCTTAAATCGTCAGGTTATGAACTACGACAAAGCTTGGCGCTTGGGCAAATAGATAACCCACGCAGCGATATAAAAACAGCAACCGGTTCTGCTTTTACTCTTTCGGGGCAAGGCCTTGATAAAATAGGCAATCAACGCTTTGTTTTTAATATTAACGAGCAGCAGCTCGATGAAAGCTTAAATCTTAATTTAGCTTTTGCCGACGTATTGCTCACTAAAATCACACAAAAACAAGCAAATGCCCTGTATGTCTATTTAACATCACCAGACAACAGCCACGCGGCACTGGCTAAAGAGCTTAAAACAAGTCGCGAAAACGTAACCAAACTACTAAATTTAGCGCACTACCAACTTATAGAGCACTTTATTAAGCACACACAACACGTTATAAAAAATATAATTAAAGGAGGTGAATAATGGAATTTTCACTTTTACTGGTCGCGCTTATTATTGGCCACTTACTCGCTGATTTTTACTGGCAACCTATGAGTTGGGTAAACGACAGAAATACCCGTCACTTTAAAGCCAGTAAGCTTTATTTTCATGTACTAGTGCATGGTGTAACAAGTGCACTCATTATTACCCTGTGGGAATACACATTCGGGTGGCAGCAACTAAGCAGTGTTTTAATTGCCACGGCGAGCATTATGCTCAGCCATTACTTTATTGATATAGCTAAATCGTATTCTGATAAAGGCGTGGTGCCTTTTTTACTAGATCAAATAGCGCACATACTCGTTATTATTGCGCTCAGTATTTGGTTAACTGATAACAGTAGCTTTATGGCTGCAATTAAAAATATGCTCACTGATCCCAAAATACTGTGGGTGGTATGCGGTTATTTAATTATTTTAAGTCCCAGCGCCGTATTTATAAGAATGATGTTAGAGCGTTTAACAAGTAACTTTTCAAGTACTGGTAGCTTACCACTTGCAGGGCAAAGCATAGGTATGTTGGAACGCGTACTTATGCTGAGCTTTATATTGCTTGACCAATTTGCAGGGCTGGGTTTTTTACTTGCGGCAAAGTCAGTATTTAGGTTTGGTGATTTAAGTGCAAGCAAAGATAAAAAACTTACCGAGTACGTTATGCTCGGCACATTACTTAGCGTAAGTGTTACTTTATTTGTCGGCTTGGGTATTAACTATTTAATCAGGTAGGCAATACAGTAAGTACAAATTACAGGCAATAAAAAACGCACTGCTTCTATTTAATTAAAGAAGGGAGCGCGTTTTTTGTATCAGCATTTAACTAAATTAATTATACCAATTCGCTTAATTAAGTGATCTATTTTGAGGGTGGAAAAACGTGTTGATAGCTAGGCAAAAAAATCGCTATTTAGTTGTTCTAAATGAGACTTTTTTAACGCAGGTAGCGACACGTTTAGCCCCGCAAAATGATTAAGTATTATTGCAGATTGGTATAAACGCCAATATGATCATTAATCGTTATTTGTGCGACGACGGCGTTGGCCATTACCGCCAACAGATTCACGCTTTGCCCATGGGTTTTGCGCGCTGTCATCTGTTTTAGCAGCTGGCTTTTTAGAACCACCACGGCGTGGGCCGGTACCATTACCACCATTGTTCGGCTTTTTACTGTTAGGCTTGCTGCTATCAGATTTAGGCTTATTAAAAGGCTGCTTTTTCTTAGGCTTTTTAGCCGGCAGTGGGCGAGCATCTAATGCGCGTTCAGCTACTGGATTAATAGGCTCAAAACCGTCTTCTTCAGCACGTGGAATAAGCTCACCAATAAAGCGTTCAATACCATATAAATCAACAGCATCATCAACCGTTACAAACGAAATCGCATGACCCGACGCACCAGCACGGCCTGTACGGCCAATACGGTGAACGTAATCTTCATATACATTTGGCAAATCGTAGTTAACAACATGCGGTAATTCAACAATGTCTAAGCCACGTGCAACAATGTCTGTTGCTACTAATACGCGTACTTCACCACTTTTAAAACCATCAAGTGCTTTAACACGTGCGCCTTGTGATTTATTACCATGGATAGCCGCGCCTACAATGTCATCGCGTTCAAGTTGTTTAACTAAGCGGTTAGCACCGTGCTTTGTACGGCTAAACACTAATACTTGTTGCCAATCGTTAGTGCGAATTAAGTGGCTTAGCAATGCTGTTTTACGTGTTTTATCTACCGCGTAAACGCACTGAGTAACACTTTTTGCAGTGGTATTTTTTGCTGCAACTGAAATTTCAACTGGGTCATTAATTAACCCTTTTGCTAATGCACGAATTTCATCTGAAAATGTAGCCGAAAACATCAAGTTTTGACGTTTAGCAGGCATTTTAGCAATTAAGCGTTTAATGTCGTGAATAAAGCCCATGTCTAACATGCGGTCAGCTTCATCGAGTACAAGCACTTCAACGCTATCAAATTTAACTGCATTTTGATTATGTAAGTCGATTAAACGACCCGGCGTAGCTACTAAAATATCAACACCTTTACGAAGACGCTGCATTTGTGGGTTAATTTTAACGCCACCGTAAACTACAAATGAACTCACATCAGAATGCTTAGCGTACTCTTCAACGTTTTCGCTTACTTGCAAAGCAAGTTCACGTGTAGGCGTTAAAATAAGCGCACGTACGTGATTGCTTTTAGCTTTAGGACCCGACGACAAGCGCTCAATAAGTGGTAATGTAAAACCCGCTGTTTTACCTGTACCTGTTTGCGCTGCTGCCATAACGTCACGGCGTTCAATAATTGCAGGAATTGCTTGAGCCTGAATCGGCGTTGGCGTTTCATAGCCCTTTTCTAAAACCGCATTAACCAAAGACTGTGATAAACCTAAACCTTCAAAACTCATATAAACTCTCTTTTAAATAAGGCTACATTAGCCAGTTGCGCGCATTATACCTGTAGTAGCTAAGAATGCATGCCATTATTTACGTTGCAGGCAATTGAGCATAGTTTATTAAAATTAAACCTGTGATTAAGTTGCTTAAAAATGCAAAAAACGGCCATAGGCCGTTTTTTGTTTATACTTAATTACTCTAAGTATTAGAGTTACTTAACACCTAACTCACGCAAACGTTCTTGCAAGTAGCTATCTGCCGTGTAGCGCTCTGAAAGCACAACATCTGGATGCGGGTGTAAAAATAACGGTAATGAAATACGCGATTTAGTAGATGCTTTACCCGTTGGGTTAATTACACGGTGAATTGTCGATGGGAAATACCCGCCCGACGCTTCTTGTAGCATGTCGCCGATATTAATAATTAAGCTGCCAAAATCACATGGCACGTCTAACCAACCGCCATCTGTTTTTTGAACTTGTAAACCAGGCTCATTAGAAGCTGGTAATACAGTCAATAAATTAATATCGCCATGGGCTGCTGCGCGAATAGCACCAGGCTCTTCATCACCCGTCATAGGCGGATAATGAAGGATACGTAACAATGTTTGCTCAGAATCGGCAATCATGTCTTTTAAATCAATTGAAAACTTAGCACGCACATCAGCTGGTGCTTCAGCCTGAACCCAGCTTAATAATGTGCCAGCAAATTCACTTGCTAAACGGTAGTATTCACGTACATCAGCTTCAAGCTGGGCAGGAACGCGACCTTTAGGGTACACATGAAAGTACTCTTTAATGTCTTTTATTGTAAAGCCTTTCGCTACTTCTGATACTGAAGGCGGAAAGTAACCGTCTTGAGTTTCTTTAGAGAATAAAAAGTCGTGCTTTTGCTCTGAGTTAAAAAAGTCTTGCCAATTTTCGTAAATAGACTCAACTAAAGACTGTGGGATTGGGTGGTTTTTTAAAACGCCAAATCCAGTATTTCTCAACGATTCAACAAATTGTGCAGCCGCATCGGGAGCTTTATAATCAACAGTAGGTAATTGCATTGTACGTTCCAGTGAATAGGTTGTGTGAAGTGAGTTGCTTTTAATAGTGCTAAATTACTTATATAAAGTAGCAAAGCCTTCATTATAGCGCTATGCGAGGATAGACAAATGACCTCAAAAACATAAGGACATATGTCCTCAAGACATGGTCACCGACACTTTGCTTGATCAAGATCAACTTATAAAAAAACGTTGAATTTGCAAGGTTTAGTAACTATCTCTGGTCTACTAGGGCGTGCTGACCTTTGGTGGGTGAATTTGCAGCAGACTGTTTGGTATTTAAGCAAGGCAGAGCCTATGATGTGTGGTTGTTCCCCATAAATAGGCGATAACGCAGCATAAATGCCAAACATGCGCTACCCTTTGGGTTCTTTCTAGGGACGATTAAATCGCCCCTAGATTGAACAAATTTCAATCCACAACGGTCAACACGCCCTGACAGAATATATTTTATTTGTGTAAATAAGGCCCCCCATGCGACAAAAAGTATCTTTTAAAAGCGGCGATTTAGAACTTGCCGGCCAACTTGAACTTCCCTCTGGTGACGTTAAGTTTTACGCGCTATTTGCACACTGCTTTACATGCGGTAAAGACATTGCAGCAGCTACACGGATCAGCCGTGCACTCACACAACAAGGTATCGCCGTACTGCGTTTCGACTTTACCGGTTTAGGTAATAGTGATGGTGATTTTGCTAACAGTAACTTTTCATCAAACATTCAAGATTTAGTATCTGCGGCAAATCATTTACGTGAACATTTTGCTCCGCCGCAACTACTCATTGGCCACAGTTTAGGCGGGGCAGCCGTTCTTGCTGCTGCTGAGCATATTCCTGAAGTATCGGCTATTACAACCATTGGCGCACCGTCAGATGCGCAGCACGTAGCGCATAACTTTGAAGCACACCTTGATGAAATTAACGCAGCAGGTGAAGCTAAAGTTAACTTAGCTGGTCGTGAATTTACCATTAAAAAGCAATTTATTGACGATATAGCCAAGTACGATAAAAGCCACATTAGTAAACTTAAGCGCGCATTATTAGTAATGCACTCCCCTATTGATGCGACGGTAAATATTAGTGAAGCTGAAAAAATTTATGCATCAGCTAAACACCCTAAAAGCTTTATTAGTTTAGATAACGCCGATCACCTTTTAACAAATAAAAACGATGCCGACTACGCTGCACAAATAATTGCAACGTGGGCAAACCGTTATGTTAAGTACGACAAAACTAAATACACGGCAAGTTTAACGGGTGGCAATGTACTTGTTGAAGAAAAAGACCATGTATTTACTCAGCACGTAAGTACAAAAGATCATACTTGGCTTGCAGATGAGCCAGTAAAAGTAGGCGGTAAAAACTTAGGTCCCGATCCGTATCATCACTTATTAGCGGGGCTTGGTGCCTGTACGGCCATGACACTGCGTATGTACGCTACACGTAAAAACTTACCACTGGAGCATGTAAAAGTAGAGCTTGATCACACTCGCGATTACAACAAAGATTGCGACGATTGTGAGCAAACAGGTAACCTTGAAGCCATTACCCGTAAAATCACCTTACGTGGCGACTTAACTGAGCCAGAGCGTCAGCGTTTACTCGAAATAGCCGACAAATGCCCAGTGCATAAAACACTACATAATAACCCTGTTATTGTTAGTGAACTGGTAGAATAACTGCCGTAAAATAAATATAGCGCAGGTAACACTGCGCTATGATTTAACTTTTATATACCTAACTTTTACTATCTAAAAATCCCTCTACTTCTTTACTCATTCTACCCACCAGCCATTTTGGCCCGCCATCGTACATATCGTTATGGCGCGATTTTTCTATTAGTGTTTGTGTAACAGGAAACTTATCCAGCTCTGAATCGTTTAACAGCACATCCGCATCAGCTGGGTAATCACTACCGCGTAGAGTAAGTACGCGTATATTTTTATTGCGTGGGATCAACATGCGGCGATGATCGAGCGTAATAATAGTGCTAACTTCATTGGGGTAAATAGAGCCATATAATGCGGAAATATCACCGCCATTAGAATGCCCAAATAAGGTGAGTTTTGTAAAGTCGTACGCTGGGTATTTACTCGCTAGCTCATTAACTAAAAACTTAAGCGTTACTACGCCACGATGCCAGTTTTCCATACGTGTTGTTAAGTAAGGCTGCTCACGATTAAGATCAGGGTCGCTTTTTAGTTCATGTGCAACGGCTATTGTTAAATATCCGTGCTGATTAAACGCATTACTGGCAAACGTATACCCGTTATGGCTAATCCCGTAACCTGCGTTAATAAACGCTACAGGGCATTTTACTTGTTCAGTGCACTTAGCATTGTTACTTGGTAGTGTGATATTGATAGGAATAGTGCGATTACGGCTTTCATCAGTCATAACGCCATCGTTTGCATAGCTTGTCGCGCTTATTGCTGATGTGCTTATAACTGATGCACTTAGAGCTAGTGCGCTTAACATAAAAAGCTTTTTAAGTGTTTTTTGCATATTTAAACTTATATAAATTATTGTTTTTAATTAAAAATAATTTTTACTTTATAGGTTTGCATTCTCTATTGTCAAACTATGCGATAATAGTCGCCATTGTTTAAATATATTTAGTAAAAGATCCAATAAATGAAATCATACAATAGCATTCAAGAACGTATAGAAATTTTAGAAGACAAACTAACGGCAATACATGACGAAATCGAAACACTAAAAACCCCTGCTAAAAACAACAATGAACGTATTATTTTTAAGTTTATTGAAACAGGCAGCACAGGTAAAACGAAGGATTTTGTTCGTGAGTTAGGTATTAAATCACCACGTGACGGTTTGTTTTCATCAGGTGACGTTACAAAACTAATTAAAGATGGCGCTGAAGATATTTCACCAGCGTTATTAGCAATCGCAAGACAGCTTGCCAGTGCACGTAATAAAAATGGCCCTAGCCGTTAATTACGCAGTCACGCAGTATCTAGAAGCCCAGCCAAGCTGTCGCTTCTAGATAGTAATCATATTAAACTAAATTAATCACAAAGCTCTATATTAAGGCTGGTAAGCAAATTAAGTGCTTCGAAGCGATCAAACTTAGCATTCGCTAAAATATTATTATTCAAATCTATATTAAATGCTGTAGCACCTACAAAATCACATTTTGTTAAGTTAGTTTGAAAAAACTCACTATCGCGAAAATCTGTTCCTGTAAATTCACTACCGCTTAAATCTGCATGTCTAAAATCAACATTTTTGGCAAAACAGTGTTTTAGTTTGAGGGCTTTGAGGGTTAATTCAAAAAAAGAACTATTGCTGAGCTCGCAATAATTAAAACTCACCGGTGCGTTAATACTAAGCGCTGGCCAATCCACGTCAGTCCATTGCAGACTATTTAATTTACAGTGGCTAAAACTTACATCTTCAAGCGAACTGTAGTTCCATTTAAGTGACGATAAATTACAGTTTTTAAAGTTGCACTGTATAAATCGGCAATTTTTAAACTGCCCGTCTGAAAAATCGCAATCGGTAAATGTGCACTCTTCAAACTCAGAATTTTCAGTTAGTTGCTCTTCGCGCTGTAAAGCGTTAAATTGCTCGTCGAAGTAGTGATTATTATTTGAAATTGACACTATTAACCTAGTTTTTAATGGGCATAGACGCTATTTTTAGATAAATCTTTTTTAAGCGCAAGCACTGCAATAAAAATCAAAGCAAATAGTGGAAATAGCGCTAAACAGCCACCCACAAAAGCTAAAACACCAGCATAGTACTTTTACGCTTACCTATTTTGTAGCTAATTACAGCAAAAATAGGAATACTCAGCACAATAAAAAAAACTAAGAACTCACCAAATAAGGTTGCATTGATCGACATAATAATTCCTTTTTCGTCTGTTCGGTTAAAATACACTCTGCTGCAAATTTAACCAAAAAAAACCCTTAAGCATATAACTTAAGGGTTTTTAAATTTAGCTCAATAAGCAAAATAAAAATTACTCTTCGCTAGGTATCGATTTTTCAACAACACTAATTGCAAGCTCAGCTAAAGAATCCATATTAGGCTTACTAGGCGCGTTAGTTAATAAACACGACGCTTGTGTTGTTTTAGGGAAAGCAATAACGTCACGAATGTTATCGGTACCACATAAAAGCATTGCTAAACGGTCAAGACCAAATGCTAAACCAGCATGTGGTGGTGTACCGTATTTAAGTGCATCAAGTAAAAAGCCAAACTTGTCTTGTTGCTCTTGCTCGTTAATACCTAAAATTCTAAATGCAGTTTCTTGCATATCTGCATTATGAATACGTACCGAACCGCCACCCACTTCGTAGCCGTTTAATACCATATCGTAGGCATCTGAAATAGCCGCAGCAGGGTTTGCTTCAAGCTCACTTGCAGTAATATCTTTTGGTGCAGTGAATGGATGATGCACAGCATGTAATGTGCCCTCGTCATCTTCTTCAAACATTGGGAAGTCTACAACCCAAAGTGGTGCCCAACTATTAAGGTTAGTGATTTCTAAGTCAACACCAATCTTAACGCGCAGTGCGCCCATTGCTTCATTTACTGTGTTGCGCTTATCGGCACCGAATAAAATAATATCGCCAGACTGTGCATTAGTACGCTCAAGTAATTTTGTGATTACGTCTTCGCTTAAAAACTTAGCCACTGGTGATTGAACGCCTTCAGCGCCTGCAGTGTGGTCATTTACTTTCATCCACGCCATGCCTTTAGCGCCGTAAATACCAATAAACTTAGTGTAATCGTCAAGCTGTTTACGAGAAAGCTTAGCGCCACCCGGTACAGTTAATACAGCAACACGACCTTTTTCGTCGTTAGCTGGACCTGAGAAAACATTAAACTCTACGTCTTTAACTAAATCTGCAACATCAACTAACTTCATTGGGTTACGTAAATCAGGCTTATCAGAACCGTAAAGGCTCATTGCCTCGCTGTAAGGCATGATTGGAAAATCGCCTAAATCAACGTTTAACAAAGTTTGCCACATCTCGCGGATCATTTTTTCAGTCATACCACGAACTTGATCAGAACTCATGAACGAGGTTTCTATATCTATTTGGGTAAATTCTGGTTGACGATCGGCACGTAAATCTTCATCACGGAAACATTTAACAATTTGGTAGTAACGGTCGAAACCCGACATCATCAACAATTGCTTAAATAACTGTGGAGACTGTGGTAAAGCGTAAAAACTACCTTTATGAACGCGGCTTGGCACTAAGTAATCGCGTGCGCCTTCTGGCGTTGCTTTAGTAAGTACAGGTGTTTCGATGTCTAAAAAGCCGTTTTCATCTAAAAAGCGACGAACAAAGCTGCTTGCTTTAGCACGTAATTTAATACGATCACTCATTTCTAGACGACGTAGGTCTAAGTAGCGGTATTTTAAACGACGCTCTTCTGAGTTTACTTGGTTAAAATCAAGTGGAAGCGGTTCAGAGCGGTTAATAATTGTAAGCTCAGTACCTAAAACTTCAATTTCACCTGTTGCCATATCTTTATTTACTTGGCTATCAGGGCGTGCACGTACAGTACCTTTTAGCTGAACACAAAATTCTTGGCGAAGTGTGTTAGCTGAACTCATTAACTCTTCAATGTCAGAGTCGAATACAACTTGTACTAAACCTTCTCTATCGCGTAAATCGACAAAGATAAGTCCACCAAGGTCACGTCGTTTGTTGATCCAGCCACATAGTTCAACTTCTTGACCTACGTGAGTTTTATTTAGCTGTCCGCAATATATAGAGCGCATAGTTTTCCTGTCAGATAAAAGGCTTAAACGGTTATATTTATTTGTTTTAAGGCGTGTGATTTAAAAAACAGGTCACCACAATACAAATAAAGCCGCTAGCAATCTAAAAATAATCAAATTAAGCCCTGCATTATACTCAACTAACATTAAGATGCTAGGGCGTGTGCCGCTTTTGCCCCTGAATTTACAGCAGCTCGTTTTGTTATTTGCTACACTATCGCCACTTTATAATAAGGCGCTAGTTTGTATGTTATATATTGGATGCCCGCAGTGGTCGAGTAATGCATGGAAAGGCAATTTATTTTCAAGCCAATGTAAAAACGCCGATATGCTTAGCCAATACGCCCAACACTTTAACTCTGTTGAAGGTAATACCAGCTTTTACGCTGACCCATCGCCAAGTACCGTATTGCGCTGGGCAAACAGCGTACCCGATGATTTTAAATTTACGTTTAAGTTTAATCGTCGCTTTAGCCACGAGCTGCATCTTACTAATGTTCAAACCGAGCTTACTGATTGGCTTAACTTGTTCTCCCCTATTTTAGAAAAAACCGGTCAAATCATGCTGCAATTACCTAAAGCATTTGGCCCTGGTGACTTACCCAAACTCGCCCAATTTATTAGCCTGTTACCAAAAGAGGTTAATTACGGTATAGAGGTACGTCATACTGCGTTTTTTCAAAAGGGTGAAGCCGAAATAGCGCTTAACCAATTATTAATGGCAAACAACATAAATCGCATATCGATGGATACTCGCGCCCTATTTGCGGTAAAACCAACAACCGAAGCGCTAATAGATGCACAGCAAAAAAAGCCCCATTTACCGGTACATGCAATAGCTACTGGCTCAGAGCCTATGGCGCGCTTTGTAATAGCCGATTTACAAAACGACTATAAACCCTTTTATAAACCGTGGCTGAGTAAAGTAAAACAATGGCTTGATGAAGGAAAAACGCCCTATGTGTTTTTTCATACGGCAGATAACCGAGAAGCGCCATTATTAGCAAGGCAGTTTTGTAAAGACCTTGGTTATGATCACAAAGCATTAAACCCATTTACTGGCGAAAAAGAAGCCCACCAGCCAGCACTTTTTTAAAAGTAAAACGACAGAGAAGCAATAATGAGTGAATACGCACGTTACTTTACCGGCTACCCAGCTAACATTGTTGAGCAAGTATTAAGCCTTATAAATAACAAAAAGGTATGTGACTACTTACTTAAAAAGTATCCGCAAGCACACACTATTACCAGCGATAAACTACTTTATAGCTATGCAACCGAGCTTAAAAAACAATATTTAAAAAATGCGCCACCATTTGGTCGTGCGGCGTTTAAAAAGCAAGGCGATATGGTCACCAATGCACTCGGTACACATACGTATCGAATGCAAGGTAAAACCCGTAAACACGATTTAGCGATAAACAGCGACTTGCTCCGCGCTCCCGAGCCGTTATTAAAAGCGTTAGTGGTACATGAGCTCGCCCACTTTAAAGAAAAAGACCACAACAAAGGTTTTTATCAACTTTGCTGCCATATGGAGCCGAGTTACCACCAGCTAGAGTTAGATTTAAGAATTTTTTGTGTGGTAGTCGCAATGGGAGAAAATCCTTATTTAAAATAAGGATTTTAGCGTTATTTAAATGAGTGAAAATAACGCCATACTTAAGTTAATATTTCCTTTCATAACCAAACGCCCATACCCAGTCTTTTATCCCCGTAAGCAGCTCACAACTTAACGCCAGCCCTTAATAAAAAAAGTTTAAAACTACATAATTGCCCTACATTTGAGAACTACACTCTTAAAAGTTAATTTAATCTTTGGAGTTTTTAAATGATGAAAAATACCCATGCCTTTTTACTCAGTGCACTGTGCTGCTTAACCTTAAGTGCCTGCAACGAGCAAAACAGCCAATCACTTGAACAATCAAACCTCAATGATTTTACTCTAACCAGCTCAAAAGTAAGTGATGGCGGTAATTTGCCTATTACTTATACATGCGATGGGCAAAGCATTAGCCCGCCACTTAACTGGAGTGGAGCACCTAAGGCAACCAAATATTATGCGTTAATTATGGATCATAAAGCGCCAGAGGGAATGCATTGGTATTGGACCATGTACAATATTGCCGCCGATAAAACACAAATTAAAGCGGGCGAAACTCTCGGTGAAGTGGGCTCTAATAGCGTAAACGATTTAAACCAATACGCGCCGCCTTGCTCTGAAGGTCCAGGTGAAAAAAGCTATACTTATACTATGTATGCGTTATCTGCACCGGTTACCTTTAATAGCGATACAAAGGTAGATCGCTCAGCATTACTCGCTGCTGTAAGAGATATTACGCTCGATACTGCAAGTATGACGGTTAAATACTCGCGAAGCGCCAGTAGCGCCGAGTACAAACCTAATACAAGGCCAAAACCAAATGAGCAACCAAAGCCTGATAAATCATATTTAACCGCTAACGTAAAATCACCTCGTTGCGATGCTATTACACAATCAGTAAGTAATGCAGGGTTTGATCAAAGCGTATCTGTTACGTGCGATGAACAATATGCTTATATTGCCTCATCTACTTATCCTGATCATGAAGTAATGACTGGTATTACAGGTACTAACGAGCAAATACCTGTTCCAGCTAAAGACTATGGCGCACCTATAAAGCTAAATCCTAAAAAAGCAAAAACAATAACAACAATTGATGCAGCCGTAGGTGTTGCCGTTAATGGCGTACCAATATACGACTATTCTTCGCAAGGTGAGTTGGACGTAAATAGCTACGATGAAAAACACGACACGTTAGTACTCGGACAGTTAGATATATGTGGCGGACACGCAGGACGAGGTGATGACTACCATTATCATGTATCGCCAACTTGTATGATTGACACAATGAAAAACCAAACAAGCGATGCCATTATTGGTTGGGCTTACGATGGTTACCCGCTGTATGGCAGTAAAAACCCAGACGGCAGTGCAATTGCCAAAGGTGACCTTGATGTATGTAACGGGCAAGCCGACGACACATTTGGCTATCGCTACCAAACATCAGCTACGCCGCCGTATATTATTCAGTGCTTAGTAGGTGAAGTAGATACAGAAAAATTACCAAGAGTGGCACCACTGAGTGGCGATACTCAAGGTATAAGAGCCGACTTGCGCCCGCCACAAGGAGGCGTTGAAAACCTAACGCACACAATCTCTGAAAACGGCAGCCGTACAATGAGCTACTCATACAAAGGTGAAAACTACTTTACTACCTACAGCCCTGCATCACAGGGAAAAGACTGCTATAGCTTTAAACAAAAAACCATCAGTAATGGTGGCAAAGTTCAAACAGGTACATTTTGTAGAGGTCCGCAACCAAATCACCTTACTCCAACAGTCACTAAGCAAAATACAAATCCTGCCATTACGGGCAAGCATAACTTAAAGCTAGAAGCATGGGCTGATAACTGGTTTACAGCCTACATAGGCGAGCAGTTACTTGTTGAAGATTCTGTGCCTATAACCACAGAGCGTTCATTTAATGCCGAAAGTATTACGTTTTCTGCAAACTACCCTATTGAGCTTAATTTAATAATTAAAGACTTTAAGCAAAACGACACTGGGCTTGAATACATCGGCGCTAAAAATCAGCAAATGGGTGATGGCGGTTTTATTATGCAGCTTACCGACACCGATACAAATAAAGTAGTTGCCGTAAGCGATAAAAGCTTTAAATGCGAAATACTTCACAAAGCGCCGCTCAACAAATTATGCGAAAGCGAATCAAACCCAGTTGCGGGCGAAGGCGTTTGTACGTTTATGTCAAAAGAAGCACCAACTAACTGGCTGCAAAGTAACTTTGACGATACCAATTGGGCTAATGCAGTAGAGCACAACTTTGCCGATGTAGGACCAAAAGACGGTTACGACGACATTAACTGGGATGAAAACGCAAAATTCATATGGGGCGAAGACTTAGAAACCGACAACACCCTTATTTGTAAAGCAATTATTGAGCAACCTCAATAAACAAAAAGGTCAACCGCCTCAATAAAAGGTAGTAATTATGTATTTTTTAAAAAAATCAAAATGGCTAATGCTAGCGTGTATTTTAACAAGTATGAGCGCTCAAGTGAGCGCCCATGTATTAAAAAACACAACAGCCCAAGTAATTTTAAGAGACGGGCAAGTTGAGGTTAAAGTATTAACTAATGCTGAGCATTTAATTTCAGCGCTGCAAAGCGAGCAAGCATGGCTTATGGGCGATATTGATAAGCTTATGCCTACAAACTTAAGTGCAGAGCAACAGGAAGAGTTTGTAAAAAATGCACTTAAACAAAAAACGAGCTTACGTGTAAATCAGCAAGTTATCGTGTTTGAACGCGTCGCTTTTACCACCAGCAACAACAACGAAGCGCACGACCTAGAAATTGTTTTTCAAGCGAAGCACACATTTACAACAGTAGATGAGCTTGCCATATCGTTCCCTAAAAGTTTAGGTGCAGTACACGCAAGCTTTGTAAAACCACAATATAAGTTACTGGGTGCTGGCGATACCGCAAAAATAAAGTTCTAGTCCAAATATCAACATATCTAAAAAGCTTACTTAAAAAGGATTTTAGTAAGCAACTCCCCAAATACGCTAATTGTAGGCACATAATCAATATGCAATACTGCTTGGTACGTTAACACATGATTTTTACTATTTGCCAATCAGTGAAATTAATACATAAATTCTTTTTAGCTTTTTTTATCACTAATATCGCCCTTGTTGGGCTTATGTTTGTGTTTATATACATGACCTTTTCGTCAGGGTTTAACGACTTTGTTGAACAAGAAGAAACAAAGCATGTCGCAATGGTTAAGCAGCAACTTATTGAGCTTTATAGCGAATTAGGCAGTTGGCAACCTATTACGCAAAACACGCAATTATGGCGCTCTATTGTAGAGCCGCAAAAAAAGCCAGGTGAGACTAAAACTAATAAACACACAAGCACCCCACCCAAACCAAATAGCAGTAAAGCAACGCCCTCTTTATTGTGGGTACACTTACCTGCGGGTTCCTTTAAAACAGGGCAACGTATAAGTTTATATGATCAAAATAAAAAAGTTGTTGTTGGTAGAGCGAATTTAAACGACAACCCACATATAGAGCCAATTTTATTAAACAATAACGTTATAGGCTGGATAGGTTTAGTACCTTCAAAACTTGTGCAAAGTAGCCCAGCTAAAGCGTTTTTAGCAGCGCAATTTCATAACTATTTTATGATCACGTTACTCGTTATTGCGCTCGCATTTATTATGGCTATTGTGTTATCTCGCCATTTAATAAAACCAATAAAGCAAATAGTGACTGGCACAGATGAGTTAACAAAAGGAAATTTTGCCAGCAGAATAATTCCCTCTAGTAAAGATGAGCTAGGTACCCTATCCAACAACTTTAATGCCTTAGCCCACACGCTTGAGCAAAACCAACAAATGCGGTTTCAATGGGTGTCAGACACATCCCACGAATTAAGAACCCCGCTTACCGTACTACGATCGCACTTGTTAGCTGTGCAAGATGGTGTATTTACAGCCGACACAAAGCGCATTAATTTACTCATAAACCAAGTAGATAACTTAAGCCACATTGTTGACGACCTAGCCCAACTAGCACAAACAGATAGCGTTAATTTAACCTATAACAATGCACACATTGATTTAATAAACATTTTTGAGCAATCAATTGAAAACTACACCGCTCGCTTTAAAGAGCGTGAATTAAATGTAGATAGCAAAAGCTTAGCCAAAGCCGGTAAATGTATAATAAACGGTGATAAAGAACGCCTTATACAATTATTTTCAAACCTGTTAGAAAATACCTGCAGATACACGCATAAAGGTGGGCAAGTAATAATACTTGCCAACAAAACGCACAATAACATTGAGCTTATTTTACAAGACTCAGCCCCAAGTGTTTTACCAAACGACTTACAAAAATTGTTTGAGCGTTTTTATCGCGTTGAAAAATCTCGAAGCCGAGAGCACGGCGGCTCGGGCTTAGGGCTTGCACTTTGCAAACAAATAGTAGAAGCACATGGCGGTCAAATATCGTTGCACAACTCACCACTCGGTGGGCTAGAAGTTAAAATAACGCTGACACTTTTAGGTTAAAATAATGGCATCACAAAAAATACTTATCGTTGAAGACGAAGAAAACATTGCAGAGGTACTTATTGCCTATGCTAAGCAACAAAATTACGAAACTGAGCACTTTAATAGTGGCAAAGGTGTAGTTAGTTTTGTAAAACAAAACGCAGTAGATTTAATACTTCTTGATTTAATGCTGCCAGATGTTGATGGCATAGAGCTATGTAAGCAAATAAGAGCCTTTTCAAGTGTGCCTATTATTATGCTTACCGCAAAAAGTGAAGAAATAGACCGCTTGCAGGGTTTAGAGATCGGCGCCGATGACTACATATGCAAACCCTTCAGCCCCAAAGAAGTTATAGCACGCATAAAAGCCGTACTAAGAAGGACCAGCCAGCCTAAAACCAACATCATCAATCATAATAATTTCCAATTACACAAAGACGATTACGAAGCACGCCTAAACGACAAAAGTATTGGCTTTACCGCCGTCGAGTTTAAAATATTTTTATTATTTATAAGCCACGTAGGGCGTGTTTTTACCCGCGAAGATATTATTAATAACGTATACAGCGACACAACCGACATATCCGATCGCAACATAGATACACATATTAAAAATATACGAAAAAAGATTAACGACATTCAAGCAGGGCTAAACCCAATAGCAGCGGTTTATAGTGTGGGCTATAAATTTAAAGAGTAGGTAGTATTGCCTAAAGATAGTTATAGCCGCACGCATTAGTAACGAGAAAATAGCTCAATTAAGGAGTGAAATTCTAAAGCACTTGGTAAATCAATTTAAAAAAACATTTCAGAATTAAAAGAAAAATAAACATGTTTAGATACTGCTTCAAGTTATTCGGGTGCAATGAATTTTTTCAACAATGCTCGTCGTCGCCTTTCAAGAAGCTGAGACCTTCTTTTATTAATATGTACTAGCTCAGACTTGATCTGAACTAATACAATTAATACTTGGTAAATATTCAAATACTATTAGTCTACAATTCCTCTCCTTAAGTTGCTCTGCTATTAAATCCCACCATAACTGATCAGTCTCTCCAATAGATGAACCAAATATGCATATTAGATCTGCTTCTGAAATCAACTTTTCACAGTCGGACTCAATGCCATGTCTCATAACTAAATTACAGTCTCGTTTTATCAAATGATTTGTAGCATCAATATTATTTGAAAGTTCTTTATTAATTATTTGCTCAGCATTATCAACGCCGATGACCATATCTGAATCTATTGTCCCATGAACATGGAATATAGAATCTAGCCTATGTAGACCAACATCTTCTTTTTTCTCAATTTTAAGATTTGAGTTACGATTAGAAATATTATTTAGACCTAAAATATGTTCTGCCGTATGTGTGTAATTAAAATTAACTATAGAATAAAAATTATGTCTTCGATCTTTACCCCCGAAGAATTTTCTCAAAGATATTGCATCTCTGACTAAAAGAAACTTTTCAGGATGAAATAGATCTTCAATGAATTTTTCATTATTTATGCTTGATATTTTTTCTTTAGTAAATTGTTTTTGAGCTAAAGTTAAATATTCGGCGAGTTCTTCTACGATATTCTCATGAATATCATCCAATTCATCTAATGAGTTTATTTCTTTTGTATATTCACCAAGAGCTAACTCTAAATCAGACCATTTATCTATATTATTAGAGATATTGTCTTTGAAATTTTTGACTGGATAAGAGTCACTTTCTTGAATTTTGTAAAACCCATAAAAATCATTATAGCTACTTTTTAAACCAAGATTAAGATCAAAGCCATTCCCTATTAAGTACACCGTTTTCACACTTTATTTCCATATTCAATTTTAAAAGACAAAAACTTGGTCGTCATATATGAGCGTATTCAGTTTTTTAATTGTATCGATTGTAAATAGATCAAAAAATTAATTCAAATTAATGCTTAAATAACCTTAACCCACAAAAAAACACGATATAAAATCGCGTTTTTATTTTAATCACTAACCCGAACACTCATAACTAAAGATTAATAGCTGAGCAGTCGTTGGGTTTCGTTTCACTCAACCCAACCTACGTAAATAGACTTAAAGCCCTAGGCCTGCCATAAAATCATCATCGCCATCATCTTGTTCTACTGCTTTAGATGATTTTTCTATGTCCGCTTTTTTACGTGCTTCGTTTTCAATTATGTCATCTGGGTCTAGAGCTTCTGCAATATCAAAGTCATGTAATTTAATGAACTCTGTTTTATCCATCGCTAATTCCAAGTAAAAAATATTTTGCTTACTTGTGGTGAATGTTACGCGGCGAGCTTGCGGGCGATCCATTGTGGTATCTACCGATATTTGAACTTGCTTATTTATTGCCATCATTTTTGGCTGGTTTTGCGTAATAGAGGTATGCAATTGCTCACGCACTTTAGACGTAAAGTCGCCAACAATTTGATTCATCAACTCGCCTAGTACGTTTGATACGTCGTCTGATAAATGGCTATGCGCTATTTCATCTTCTGGCATTCCCATATTGCGCATGTAATCGCCATAAATTTCCATCGCCGCTTGCGAGGTAAAGTTGGTAATTACGAGCCCTGTAAAACCGCCGTCAAATAAAACAAAACAACCAATATCTGGTCGCATACATGTACGTGTTATTTTTTGCACCATGGCTGAGTAGCTAATACCATTGCCGCTGGCTGATGTGAGTACACCTGTCACTGAATGACAAAGGGTTGCTAATATATCGTCTGTGCTGATGACCTTACTTTTGCTCATTTAATCTTCTCTTTTGTACTTATTATTCATAATTCTAGTCAAGCTACTGAATTTATCACTGACTATCCAGTATAAAATGTTAAAATAGCGCCATTATTTACAAAGAGACTGCCTTCGTGACCATAAAAGACAGTATTTATGCCTCTGAGCAACAAGTAAAAGATTTTAGCTTTGACCAAAATGTAGTCGAAGTTTTTCCAGATATGATCCAGCGCTCTGTGCCTGGCTACGCCACCATTGTAAGCACTATGGGTAAACTTGCGGGTGAATACGCACAAAGTAACTCAAATCTTTATGATTTAGGCTGCTCTCTTGGCGCAGTCACGCTTAGCATGCGTCGTAACATTCGCACCGATAACTGCCATATAATAGCGGTAGATAACTCTCAAGCTATGGTTGAACGTTGTAAGGTACATTTACAAGGTTTTAAATCAGATGTGCCGGTTACTGTTACTTTGGGCGATATTAACGAGCTTGAGATTCAAAACGCATCGGTTGTGGCAATGAACTTTACGCTGCAGTTTATTCCACACGCACAGCGCCAAGCCGTGCTTGAGAAAATATACGCTAATTTAAAACCTGGTGGTGTATTGCTGCTAAGCGAAAAAATTAAAGCCGAAAACGAGCAATGCGATAACCTATTAATTGATTTGCACCACGACTTTAAACGTCACAATGGCTACTCTGAGCTTGAAATAAGCCAAAAACGTACCGCCATCGAAAACGTTATGCGCCCAGATACACTAAGCGCTCACTTTACTCGCTTACAAGATATTGGTTTTAGCCAAACTCAAGTGTGGTATCAATGTTTTAATTTTTGCTCAATGGTAGCAATTAAATAAAGAGAGTCATCATGTCTCAATGGTTTAACCAATTTTACGCATCTATCGCACAAAGCCCACTTAGTCACTGGCTAGAAACCCTCCCTGCTCAATTAAAACATTGGCAAAACGAGGCTAGCCATGGTGATTTGCCTAAATGGCAAAAAGTACTTAAAAACTTGCCAGAGGTGGCAACTTCGCATGTTGATATTTCTACTAAGGTAGAAATTGGCGTCCCAGGGGAAATGAGTGATGGCGAGCAAAAGCAAGCCATGCATTTATTAAAACGCATGATGCCATGGCGCAAAGGCCCATTTAGTGTGCACGGTATTGAAATAGATACAGAGTGGCGCAGTGATTGGAAATGGGACCGCCTGCTGCCTCATATTGAGCCATTAAAAGGCCGCACTGTTTTAGATATTGGTTGTGGCTCAGGTTATCATTTATGGCGTATGCGCGGTGAAGGCGCAGAGTTTGTCGTGGGTATTGATCCGTCTGATTTATTTTTATGTCAGTTTCAGGCAATTAAACACTATAATCCAGACGAAAACGTACATTTACTGCCACTAGGCGTTGAAGCATTACCCGAGCTTAAAGCGTTTGATACGGTTTTTTCGATGGGCGTACTTTATCATCGTCGCTCACCTATCGACTTTTTAGCGCAGTTAAAAGCGCAGCTTCGCCCAGGCGGCGAACTCGTACTTGAAACCCTAGTAATTGAAGGCGACGAAAACACAGTATTAGTCCCTACCGACCGCTACGCTAAAATGCGCAACGTTTGGTTTATTCCAAGTACTGCAGCATTAAAACTGTGGATGGAACGCGTTGGCTTTAAAGATGTGCAAATAAAAGATTGCGCTATTACCACGCTTGAAGAGCAACGCAAAACCGACTGGATGGAAAACGAATCGTTAATCGACTTTTTAGATCCAAACGATACAAGTAAAACAATTGAAGGCTACCCTGCTCCACTTCGAGCCATATTAACCGCAAAAGCATAGCTGTTAATTTAACGCCTTTAATACTAAAAAAACGCCTACGGGCGTTTTTTTGTTTATTTAAACAACAAACAGCGGACAAGTGTCCTTGTTAATTATTTC
>OLHM01000110.1_pt1 | contig 33276 bp, 36 predicted proteins | sample 1609611 | NCBI WGS metagenome assembly OLHM01 (sample SAMN05416891, study PRJEB24817) | seawater metagenome | isolation source: Sea water | place: Canada:Atlantic | collected 2013-11 | reverse complement strand
TGTTATAAAACAGATGACAACATTAGATATTTAGCTATACTACTATTTGTTAAGGGATAACAAATCAGCAATAGGGATTAAGTTTAATATATGGGCACACACCAAATATCATTTGCCAAAGTCGAAGTACTTAGTAATGACATTGCTGAAATTACGGTTAATGGTGGTGCAGACATCACCCTCGACATGGTAAATGAAATCCACCAATTATTACTCTCACTATTTAGTGGCTCCTTTTCATTACTGATTAATAAAACCAATTCCTATTCTACTCAGCTTGATGCGCTCATTCATTTCGGCACTTTGCCACCCATAGATAAAATAGCGATATATGCACCAAATAAACTGGCTAAGATGAGTGCCGATTTTTCAGCGACCATTCCAAGCTCTGCAGTATTAAATATTGATGTATTCACTGAACGTGATGATGCACTTGCTTGGTTGAGGTAAAAATGACTACAGAGATTCATATTTATTTAGCATAGTAAAATCAATTTATAGTGAGTAGGGCAAGTAAAAAATATTGTCACTGTACCAAGAAAACGTAATACTTTATTGCTAAAACCCCCAGTTAAATTCATTCATCAACGTAGCTCTCCATTATATTTAAGCTTATCTGTCTTAAACCAGACTAAAACTTATACTTTTATCTAACTAATTGTTTTAATATTACTTAATTGGTCACGCGTCACTTTTATTTATTACTTTGAAAGAGATGTTAACTTAGCTGAACGTCACCTTTGATACTAAACGGGCTAATTATTCTCTAGCGCAGTTAGCACAGCACCTGTGTGTTTTTCATCAGAACTATAATTAAGTTTTGAAGTAATAAATCAGCTAACGATGATAATAGTTATAGCCATACAAACTCAAAGTATAGACTCAGTACTTCATAAATTAAGTAAACCACACTATACTGTATGTAATTACAGTATAGTGTGGTTTTTATATGAAAGTTATCCCAATATATGCCGAAGCTGGCATTTCAGGTTTTGAATCTCCGGCGGCAGAATACAAAGAATTAGGTCTATCGCTTGATCAGTTAATCATAAAACATCCCAATGCCACCTTCATTGGCCAAGCTTCTGGGCAATCAATGAAAGGAGTGGGTATATTTGATGGCGATATTCTCATTGTCGACAGATCATTAACCGCTAGAAATGGTGACGTTATTGTCGCTAATTACAATGGCTGTTTTGTCTGTAAGTTAATTGATAAGGTACAAGCTAGGCTATTATCTGCCTCCGCTGATTTTGCGCCAGTCTCAATTACCCCTGAAGATGAATTTTCACTAGAGGGCGTTGTAACTCGCTCTATTCGCTTACATCATAAATCTCCAGAGTTAGCGGCATGTATGCTTTAGTTGATGCGGTATCATTTTATGCAAGTGCTGAAAAAGTGTTTGACCCCAGCATACGCAACAAACCCGTTGTCGTATTAACCAACAATGATGGTTGTGTTTGTGCTGTTTGCCCACTTGCGAGGCGCCTTGGTATTCCAAAGTTTATACCGTATTTTCAAATTAAATCATTGCTTGAAAAACATGGTGTGGTTGTTCGATCTTCAAATTATGAGTTATATGCCGATTTAAGTGAGCGAATGATGAACGTCATTGGCCGTTTTTGTGATAATCAGTATATCTACTCAATCGATGAGTCCTTTTTATATTTCGATCATTATGAAAGTTGTATAAAGGATTGGCATGAATATGGACATAAAATAAGAAAAGCCATTTGGAAGGAAACGAGGCTGCCTGTCGGAGTTGGCTTTGGAGATACAGCAACACTGTCAAAAGCAGCAAACCATGCTGCCAAAAAGCTTTCTGGCTTTAATGGCGTTGCTGTTATTAATAACAAAGTAAGCAGGGATGAAATACTCAATCGCATGAATGTTGACGAGGTATGGGGCGTCGGGCGCAAAATAGCTAAACGATTACGGCTTGAGGGTATTAACAATGCTGCGCAGTTAGCAGATCAAGATCCTAAGCATATACGACAACAGTTTAGCGTAGTGACTGAAAGAACCGTGAATGAATTAAATGGTATCAACTGTCTATCTTGGGACGAGGTAAAATCACCCAAAAAAGAGATTTTTTCAACGCGAAGTTTTGGACAGCGAATTACTACAAAAGAAGAGCTTCGCTCAGCGTTAGTAACACATGCAGCCATTGTTGGTAGGAAAGTAAGGAGACAAAATTCACTTATTAAAAAATTAATGATATTTGCCTCTAGCTCACCGCATGATGACTTATATTACAAGCAAACTATTGTTTATCCCTTTATTTTAGCGACTGAGAATACTTGTGAAATGGCATGCGCAGTCGATCACGTTATTAATTCTATATACAAAGCAGGCGTGCCTTTTTACCGTTGTGGTGTCGGTGCAATCGAATTAAATAGTAAAACGTTTATACAACCAGACTTATTTATGCCCGATCACACTAATAGTAATGTAATGAAATGCTTAGATAATGTGAACCACAGGTATGGAGATAGCACCTTAAAACTGGCCGCTGAAGGGCATCATGAAAAGTGGCAAATGCGACGAGCATTTTTAAGTCCTCAGTACACCAGTCAATGGCGTGATATTCCTAAAATACAGTGCTAGTAGTTCTGCACAGAATGTTTTATAGCCTTGAGATAAATACTTATTACTTAATATTTTTCTCAAATTAATGAAAACACACCATTTAATACGATTGGTATAACCCATGATTTAGTGTAAGTTATTTAATATTCAAGGAAATAAGATTTCTGATACATCAAATAAGTAATTGTGTTTTTAAGGAGGGCTGAGTATGAATCAAGTTAAAGGTTTTACTTTATCAATTGTAATAGTGATTATTTCATTTGTCGCTTCCGCCTTCGCTGCAGGATTTCTTGCCGATTTAGCTGGCGTTTGGAAAAAACCGATTATAGGGGCGGTTGCTGCCTTTTGTGTGGTTATTATTGGTTATGTCACAGCACCTAGCCATAAACGCATGGTATCGGTCATTTGGTTAATTGTAGGCGCTATTTCAGCATGGTTTTTAGCGGGTGATTCATATTACCCTGAAGATTATGAACACGCATACCAGCTTACCATCATTCCTCTACTTGCAACCTACCTTAGTGGGCTATTTGCTGTATTGCTCTGTATGGTGTGGCACAAGAAACAAAATAATAAAAACATAAGCTTAGACAGATAACCTTTGCTTGTGGTCTACTTCATTTCATCATTTAGCCAACCAGTATCAATAAGAGAATTCTAAATGGATAGTGCATCAATAATGGTTTGGAGTGTTTTGTTTGGTGGTATAGGTATTGGCTATTTTATGTATGGTAAGAAGCAAAGAGCACTTGTTCCTTTTTGTATCGGTTTATCACTTTTTGTCTTCCCATATTTTATGTCTAGTGTAACTATGCTACTTATTGTTGGTGTTATTTTAGTGGTGATTCCATACTTTATTAAGATTTAAGTCTTGCTACTATTAACCTTGTAACCAAGCTTTAGTCATAAAACTGAGGAGTATAAAATGAAATTAGGTGCATTTTCGGTAAGTTTAGCGGTAAGTAACATCGAAGCGTCGAAAGTATTTTATCAAAAGGTAGGCTTCGAAGTCATTGGTGGAGATCAAACGCAATACTGGTTAATACTGAGAAACGGTGAGCAGACTATAGGTTTATTTCAGGGCATGTTTGAAGGTAATATAATGACTTTTAATCCTGGTTGGGATAAAAACTGTAAAACGCTAGAATCTTTTACTGACATTAGAGAGCTCTTAAAAGAATTTGAAGCTCAAGGTGTCGACATAATACAACAATCTATTAGTGGTGAAAGCGGTCCTTCAAGTTTTTCTATTAAAGATCCTGATGGTAATGCAATTTTAATAGATCAGCATGTGTAAGTAATCATTCAAATTTATACCCAAATCAGGTGAATCATTCAGATGTCGTGAAGTACGCATCTTTAAGTGGTTTGGGTATATATCAAATTAACATAATAAGCAGGTAACCCAGTGGAACAAAATTTTAAATCGATTATCGAACAAATAGGTGAAGATTCAAGCCGTGAAGGTTTGGTAGATACGCCAAAACGTGCAGCCAAAGCATTGAAATTTCTTACTCAGGGTTATGAGCAAGATTTAGACTCAGTTATCAACGGTGCGTTATTCAGCTCAGATTGTAATTCAATGGTAGTGGTTAACAATATTGAACTCTACTCCTTGTGCGAACATCACATGTTACCGTTTACTGGTCGTTGCCACATTGGTTATATCCCAAACGGTAAAGTATTAGGTTTATCTAAACTGGCACGTATCGTTGATATGTTCGCACGTCGTTTACAAATTCAAGAGAATTTAACGCAAGAAATTGCTAATGCCATTATGGATGTTACCGGTGCAAAAGGGGTCGGTGTTGTCATGTCTGCATCACATTTATGTATGCGTATGCGTGGTGTTGAAAAACAAAACTCTGAAATGAAAACCTCATGTATGCTTGGTTCATTCATGAAGTGCAAAGATACCCGCGCTGAGTTTTTACAGTTGATCAAAGATTGATGAATAGCACTGCTTGGGTATTAGTAACTGGAGGAGCTAAGCGCATTGGCGCGTTCCTCAATGGTGAATTTGCCAAAAGTGGTAAGAATATTGTGCTGCATTACAATCATTCTGAAACCGCTGCCATTGCATTAAAAACGCAATTAGAATCACTTAATATTAAGGTGGTCTTATGGCAAGCAAATTTAGATGATCCTGCGACAATTGAGCAACGATTTGAAGCATTGCTGGCGCAAGTACCCCATATTGAATTACTGATAAACAGTGCCTCGATATTTGGCCAAGGCTCATTACTTGAGTCTTCTTTAGCGCAAATACAAAGCAATCTAAACATTCATCTTACAAGTCCTTGGTTGTTAATTCAGGCATTAGTAAAACAAAACAAACCGTGCCAAATTATTAATATTTCAGATGCTAATTTATCGCACCTTTATACCAATAAATCGGCGTATTTCATCTCGAAAAAAGCGCAAGAAACATTAACAGAATTGGCCGCAATAGAGTGTGCACCCAATGTGCGAGTTAATGCGATAGCACCAGGCTTTGTGTTAGATGCGATGGAGCCAACGAGCATCGCGGAAAGTAAACAGGATTCTAGTCAAATAGCGACTCAGGTCGAAAGTAAAGATATGAACCTTTTACAGCGTAAAGTACCGTTAGCAGATTTATATTCAGCCATTGAGTTTTTAGCTAAAAATAATTCCATTACGGGACAAACATTACAGATAGACGGAGGGAGTCACTTACAATGTCCAGCATATATGTTGAAAAATTAGAGATTTACGCCATTCTTGGTATCACAGAAGAAGAACGCAAGAACAAACAAAAACTCATTATTGATTATTGGATTGAAGCAGACATATCTAAAGCTATGTTGTCTGATGACATTGAAGATTGCGTTAATTACCGCACCATCAATAAAGAAATTTTAGAAGTTGTGCTCAATTCCAGTTATAAAACTATTGAACGATTACTCGGTGTGTTATTAGATTTAATTATCTCCTTTGATGGGGTCTTACACGCTAAGTTGCAAGTAGCTAAACCAGGCGCCTTACGCTATGCAAAAAATGTTTCTATTACTGCAGAGCGTTCAGCTTAATGCCATTTTACATTGTCGCTGTCGGCTCAAACATTGATGCACAAGCAAATATACACCAAGCGTTTGAGCTGATTAAAAACATAGACACTCGGGCGAGTATGGCAACTTTACTAAGTACTGAGCCTGTGGGATTTACTGAACAGGCAGATTTTACTAATACTGCCTTTTCATTTAATTGTGCGCTTAATTCAACAGACTTGAAAGCACACTTAAAAGGAATAGAAGCTCAGTTGGGCCGCATACGAACCAGTAATAAAAATGGTCCGCGACCTATTGATTTAGATATTGTTAAAATAGACAACGAAATTGTTGATGAGGATTATCATAAATACGATTTTGTTAAAAAGTCAGTAGATGAACTCGTTTCTAAACGAGATCGTATACAAGATTGAATATTTCGTCGTATTTAGCATCAAAATTTATCTTTATCAGCGAACCATTGCTCTAAATATTCAATACATTGCACTAGTTTTGGCGGGACAAATTTTCGAACGGGATATAAAGCATATAAGGTTAACAGAGACTTTTTAGAGTCCGCCAATATTTCAACAACTTGACCACTATCAATTGCCTGCTGACAAACAAAGTCAGGAATAAAACCAATGCCTAAACCTTGTTTAATCGACTCCATCATAAACATTGTATTATTAACTCGTAAATTACCTGTTACCTCTATACCACCTTCAATTGGCCATACATTTTTTCCCTGAAAGTAACTGTAAATAAAACAATTATGCGCTTTAAGATCTCTAGGGTGGGTAATAGTAGGATGCGTGTTAAAGTAGTCTGTTGATACGCACACTTTATAGGTAAAACGCGTTAGTGGTCTGCCAACATAGTTTGAATCTATTGTCTGACTAGATGCCCTAAAGCCTAAATCAAAACCTTGTTCTACCAAATCAACACTTTCATCGCCTAAATGTATATCAAGTTCAATTTCAGGATTGGCCTTCATGAAGTCTGCAAATAAATGCGATAAATCGGTAATGCCAAGAGCCATAGGAGCATTTATCTTAAGTTTTCCGCGAAGGTTCTGCTGTAAGTCTTGCACAAAATTATCGGCATCATCTAATTTAGAGAGTATCTCTCTTGCACGTTGTAAATAACCTTCACCAACATGGGTTAGCTGCACGTTACGCGTAGAGCGGTGTAATAAACGAGTGCCTAAGTCTGCTTCAAGCCGACTTATTTCTTTACTAATCATTGATTTGGATGAATTAACTTGTTCAGCGACCCGAGTAAAGCTACCTAAATCGGCTAAGCGTACAAATAACTGAATTGCGCGTAATTTATCCATTAACTCGTCCTTTAAATTTCATCGTTACATTCATTATTCTCTTCGCCATGCAATAACAGGGAAGTAGTTGTTCTCAATTTGTAAACAGTATATATCCATTACAGGTATATATGGAAACAGATAGTCGCAGTATTATATTTTCATCACCGTGAGGCAAACATTGGTCAACTAATGTGCCAACGAAGATATGAACTAACAAATTTAACGTTTGGAGAAAATACCATGTATACACTTTATTACTCAAAAGGCGCTTGCTCAGCAGCCACTCAAGTTGTTTTACGCGAATTAGGTCAAGAGGTTACGATTATTAATGTGCAGCAGCTTAGTAACTTTAAAACTATCAACCCTGTTGGTGCTGTGCCTGTATTAGTTGATGGTGACAAGACATTAACGGAAGGTGCTGCGATTATGCTTCATATTCTCAACAAGCATAACAGTGCACTTTTTCCTGAGAATGAAAGTGCTCGTCAACAGGCAATTCAAAACATTATGTTTGCTAATGCCAGCATGCATCCCGCCTACAGCAAATTATTCTTTCTAGCAGAGCATGTTAACGATGAAAAAATAAAACAAGAGACGCTCAACTCGGCGGCCAACACTATCAACCAATTGTGGCAAGTTGTTGAAAATAAACTAACAAAGAATAAATTTTTAGGCGGAGATTCACCTTCTGCAGCAGATATTATGCTGGCGGTATATTCGCGTTGGGGTGACTACTTCCCAGTAGATATTATCATCGGTGATAAAACAATAACGATGCTAAATGCGGTACAAGCCATGCCAAGCTTCATTAAAACAGATCAAGCCGAACAAGCGATGTCATCTACAGACTAGTTTATAAAGTAAAAGTTAGCGGAATTAACGTTTGGCAGTGTAACCGCCAAACTTTCTCTTAGATATTTTGGAGTAAACATGAAGCATATTCAAATAGCCACGAGTGATACTACAAGTGACTTCAATGCTATCGAGGCCATTTTACATAGCTATTTTAATGGTCTTTATCATGGTGATGTAACAAAGCTAAAATCTATATTTCACTCAGATGCTTGGTTAAAAGCACCAGGACTTCGACGTTCGTTAAGTCAATGGCTAAAAGATGTTGCTGAACGAACAACGCCAGCTGAACTTAATGCGCCTATCGATTTTAAAATAATATCCATCGATGTAGTGCAAGACCAGGCTATGGCGAAAATTCACTGTCCATTGTTTGATTTTAACTATATTGATTTTCTCGGGTTTCTTAAGGAAGAGGGGAAATGGATAATCGTTAATAAAATGTATAGCGACATAAAAATCAAATAGCTACAAGTAACGATTAGCTCGGCAACTTATCTCAGTAGAAAGGAAAAAACATGCCATATATTAATGTAAAAATCACTGACGAAGGTGTGACCATTGCACAGAAACAAGCAATCATTAAAGGTTGTACGCAGTTAATGGTTGAGGTGCTTGATAAAAATCCAGCGACTACCTTTGTTGTGATCGATGAAGTGAACACTGATAACTGGGGGATTGGCTTGGAACAAGTAACTGACATGCGTAAGAAACAAATATGATGTTAAGTGTATATTTTATTATTCTTGGTATAACAAATAACAGTAGGAAAATTGTGCAAAAAGATAGCAGGGCAGTTAGCCATATTAGTCTGTTAATTTTAGAGCATAATCGTAAGATAACCCCATTACTTTTACTCCAAAAAACAATCGATTTTCGGTAATAAAACTTATAAGCTTTTATAATAACTAATAAAGGCAAAAAATAGGGCACAGTAGTGGATAACCCCTTAACAGTTGTTATTATTAGTTTTTATTTACAGATTCTGGTTACGTGTTACTTTGTTGGTGTGATTTCAGTTAACCTAATGACCAGATAGTTGTCTATTTCATGCTTTACTTGAATATAAATAACCAAGAAAGACATCGAAGCAAAACCAGATAATTTCATTATTATCACTGAGCATTTTTAAATAAAAAGTGAGCAGTTAACGCTTAATACCATTCCGTATAAAGAAGTGACTACTTAGAACGGCATGGGCGACATTAGAACAATCAAAATATGCGGAGTTATAGTTATTCTACATCAAGCATGTTTTGTGACGTTATCATGATGTTCCATGCGTTCCCAAAGGGCGAGTTTTAAAGGCTTATATACTGCGTTATTGATTTTGATAAGGGAGCAACCATTAACTACAATCAATGCCTTGCCTATTAGCCTTTAAATTCTCGCTAAGCGAGCACTTTCTTATACGAATTGGTATAACTCTCATTATAAGTTTGACCCCATAGGGCTAGCACAGGATAATACGGTTTTTGGTTTACAGGTAATAGTAATGCTCAAGTATTTTCGTGCCATCAGTCTTTTAGAAGGCTTATCTTTTTTAGCCATTTTAAGTGTTTCATTTGGCTTGGTCAGCCGAGATTTTGTTTATCAATTGGGTATGGCTCACGGTATGCTTTTCATGCTTTACCTATTTTTATCTTTAATCGTTTCTAACAAGCAACAATGGTCATTACTTACTTGGTTGTCTTTATTTGTTGCTTCAATAGTTCCTTTTGCTTTTATTGGCGTAGAAATATTTCTAAGTAGGACGGCAGGAAACCAAAAATTAGCTGAAGCATAACAGCGTGATACTAGACACTGAACTCTGAACAGGAGGATTTAAAACTAGCATGTATAAAAGAAAGCAAGATGCCAAACCACAAGTCATTTCTTATGATCGGGTAAAGTCCTATATGCTGTGGATGATCGAAAGATATGGTGATTACTCAGCGAAAACCTTACTGCAAAAAGCCAACTTACTTTTTAAAGACGATAAACAATTTAATGAACCAGTACTCGAATATCTTATAGAGCGAGGTATTGTTGATGACTCTCGTTATGCAAAGCGTTTAACAATGAGTCTTTCAGAGAAAAACATCGGACCCAACAAGATAAAGGAGAAGCTTTATACTAAAGGCTTTTCATCTCAAATTATCAATGATTGTGTGAGTACGATAGAAACATCTGATGATGATTACTTTGAGAAAGCGCTGATTTTAAAAATAAGAAAGTTTGGTGAAGAGCCGATTGAAGATATTAAAGTAAAGCAAAAAGCGTTACGCCATTTAATATCGAAAGGATTTTCCTATTCAATTGCTAATAAAGTGGTGAGTTATTCAGCTGACGAAGAGTATTAGTTCACCCTTTTAAAGACTGTTAGACCTATTAAACTGAAGTAGCTTTATAGCTCTACTGCACTATAAGCATCAATGATGTGTTGAACATCGTTTGTCTTACCTTGATGAAAACTTTGAAGAAACCCTTGTTGAATACGTTGATAATGATCAAGGGTTTTAGCTAAATATCTCTGTGCAGTATCAGCTTGATGGATTGATGTGGATTGCCACATGATATCGCCAACCGGATTAACGCTCTTATGTTCGTCCTTAGTTGTTGACACCAATACTATTTCATAGAAGCGACGGTTTTCTTCCAGTAACACTTCATGCTGTAAACTAAAATCTAATGCTATTAACGTTTGGCGCAATGAAAACTGGTGATGAACCGGACACAGCAAAAAATCAATATTCAAATCTTGGTGTTTTTTATGGATAGCCTCAATAAATTCAATCATTAAGTCACCGCCAATACCGGCAATAATAATGAGGTGCTTTCCTTCATAGTGGATTAATGGCAGCTTTGCGACATCAAGACAGTGAGTTTTCCAATTTGAATTTGGGTAAAAGCGATGAAGCTTGCTGTCTAGTTCAGCCATGAGTTGCGGAACAATATCTACAAAATGTACCGTATTGGCTTCTGGACGCGACAATAAAACGCTGCCGAGAAAGCCATGATCACAACAACAATCCCAAATATGGTCGTATTGCGATGTCACCATTTGCTCAATTGCCTGTAACCGATTACTTAGTTTCAAGCTGGATTTTACCTTTAATTTCACAGTAGGTTGTGGGCTGATTTTTGAGTTAGCTTTCAAGAGGTATGCTTAATTGACGAGTAGAAACGTGGGTATTGTATAGCGAATTAACTTAACCACACAAGTAGTTCAAGCATGGTGAAAGCCGCTAGTAGTTTAGTTTATGAAGAATAAGAAGTTTCTTTTGATTAATAACCAGTTAATGAGTTACGTATAGACACATTTATTTACATCAATTTACCTAAATACGGATATTTTTAACACACTCTATAATACAATGTTGATTGCTTTTATTATGGATTGAATAAATGAACTACACTCGAGCTGCACTTAAAAACCCCGCAGCAATCATTGTTATTGTCGTTTTAATTATGGTTTTTGGCCTATTAAGTGTCTCTAAACTACCAATTCAATTAACCCCAGATATAGAGCAGCCTCAAATAACTATCTTTACCGGTTGGCGAAGTGCAGCGCCGTCTGAATTAGAGTCTGTTATCATTGAACCCATCGAAAATGTGGTGAAAAATACGCAAGGTGTCATTCGGGTTAATACCTCGATAAACCAAGGGTTTGGGCGAATCAATTTAACCTTTGATGTCGGCGCGGATATGCAAAAAGCCATGCTTGATGTCATCAATAATTTGAACCAAGTTCCGCCTTTACCTATTGATGCTATCGAGCCAGTAGTGTTTGCCAATGGCGGTGGTAATACCGCTACCATGATGATTAAAACCTTGCCGGATAATCCTGTCGAAGATTTTGGTCAATATCAAAAACTCATTGAAGATGTAGTTGAACCAAGGTTTGCACGCATTCCAGGTATAGGTGAAGTTAACCTTGCTAGTCATAGGCAAAGAGAAATCAGAGTCACCTTTGATCCTGTAAAAACCGCTTCTTTAGGTTTATCTATTGCAGAAATAAGCTCAGTCATCACCAATTCAAATGATACCTCTGCAGGTACTGTTAATGTAGGGCGTCGTCAATATGTAGTACGTTTTTCGGGTCAGTATAGTCTAGATAATCTCACACAAATGATTATTGGCTACAGCGATGAAAGACCTATTTATTTGCAAGATATAGCGACCGTGGAAAACACGTTAGCAGACAGACAAGGTTTCAACTTACGCAACGGTCAACCGTCATACTACCTCACGTTGAGGCGTCAAAATGGTGAAAATATAGTCGCCTTGCTCGATAAGATAAACATCGCTATTAAAGAGTTAAACGAGGGACCATTAAAATCCGAAGGATTAACAATAGATTTAAGTTTCGACTCTTCTGTGCATATTCGTAATGCGTTATCTTTGGTACAAAATAATTTAGGCCTAGGCGTATTACTTTCCTTAGTAATCTTATGGTTATTCTTAAGAGGCATGCGAAATATCTTGATCATTGCGATCACCATTCCTGTGTCTTTACTCGTCGCTTTTGTTGCCTTGAGTCTTTTTGATCGAACACTGAATGTTATTTCTCTTGCAGGTTTAGCTTTTTCTGTTGGTCTAGTACTTGATGCCGCCATCATAGTGCAAGAAAATATTGTCCGACTCAAAAGTAAAGGCATGGATAACCATAAAGCTGTGCTCAAAGGTACAACCGAGGTTACCGGCGCTTTATTTGCCTCAACAGCGACCAGTGTTGCTATATTTTTACCGATATTATTTATGAAGGGCATTGAAGGGCAACTCTTTTCAGATTTAGCGTTAACACTGTCAATTGCCGTTATTGCTTCATTACTTGCTGCGATTACCGTCTTACCTATTGCTAGCAAATACTTATTAAAAGACGTCAATGATATTGACCCTTTCGCGCTTTATTGGGAACGCCTCACGGTATTGGTAATGAAGTTAACAAACAGTAAATTCAAACGCGTAAGTTGGATCAGCCTCTTATTAGCTGGCTCATTAATCATTAGTATTACGTTATTACCTAAAACAGATTTCATGCCTAGAGCGCCAACAGATGGCTTCTTTTTTAGTTTCGATATGCCGCCAGGAGGCAATGTTGACTTTATTGAACATGAAATGGCTAGTTTGGTTAAAAAGCGCTTAGCGCCATACTTAACCGGCGAAAAAACACCAAAATTAAAAAGTTATAATTTTTACTCGTTTGGCTCTAATGCAACGGGCGGTTTTATCTATTCAGATGATCCGAGTCGCGTTGAAGAACTCATGAAAGTGATTAAAGCTGATGTGTTTTCAGGTTTACCCGATACCGATGTATTTTTGTTTCGTGGCTCTATGATTAATATATCAGGCAACGGAAACGGTAGAACAATCGATATAGATATTCATGGTACTGATATCGAAGGCTTAATGGAGGTAGCTAAAACGGGTATTACTGCGATTAACGAAAATATGCCAAACACGAGTGCATTTCCTATTCCAAGCCTTAACTTAGCTGAGCCAGAGCTAAACTTACTACCTAATGATCAACGTATTACCCAAGCAGGGTTAAATCGTAGTGACGTCGCTAGGGCTATTAGTGCTTACACCAGCGGTTTATTTATTGGTGAGTATTTTGATGGTAACCATAGATCTAATATTATATTGCGTGGCGAACAGTGGGAAACCCCTGACGAACTTGCCATGATGCCTATGCATACTCCGTTGGCTGGCATTCAGACTTTAGGAGAGTTAACTCATATAACCAGATCAGCAGGTCCTACCGAATTAAAAAGAATTAATGGCAAGCGTACCGTAAGTATTCAGGTATCACCGCCAGCGACCATGTCACTTGAAGAAGCAACAGCGCTTATTAATGAAAAAGTTATCCCTAAAATGCAGTTAGATCTACCTGAGAACTCAGCTATTTCTCTCAGTGGTAATGCTAATCAAATGGCTTCTGCTATTAGCGATATGATCAACAACTTTATCTTAGCTTTGCTGATATTATTTTTACTGATGACAGCACTATTCAAATCAGCAAAAGATAGTCTCATGGTGTTATTGGTTATGCCATTAGCTACTGCAGGTGGCGTAATAGGACTAAGTTTCTTAAATATATTTACTTATCAATCGTTAGATTTATTAACGATGATCGGGTTTATTATTTTACTTGGTTTGGTTGTGAACAATGCCATTTTACTGGTAGATCAAACCAACCAAGGTGGTTTAGCAGGTTTGTCACGCTGTGATGCGGTTGCTCAGGCTATTCGTATTCGTGCTCGACCTGTCTACATGAGTACATTAACCAGTTTATTTGGCATGTTGCCATTGATGTTAATGCCAGGCGTGGGCAGCGAGATATACCGCGGATTAGCCGCTGTAATCGTAGGTGGTATGACGGTGAGTGCTATTTTCACTTTGGTATTGTTTCCAAGTTTACTGCGAATGACACAAGGTAAACATGCTTCACCTGCAACAAATATAGTGTCCATCTCAGCAACAGAACAAGAATTACGTATTAGTAATCGGTAAGAGAAATTTATGCTAAAAATAAATCAAGTAAAGCTAACACAAGTAAGCGTAGCTCAAATGAATACTGTGCAACTAAACACTTCACCGAGCAATACAGGGCAAATGAATATAACACCAGCAAAAGTAGTACATAAAATGATGAAAAAAGTAGCAATAACGACCCTAATTGCAATGAACTTGTTGCAAGTGAGCTTTGCAGCAGATGTTGTTGAAAAAACTGAAACAAAAGTTGTGGCAAAACCAGTAAAAGCAGCGTCAGTGCTTAATATGCCACTGGCAGCAAATACTGAACTAAACGCGACCTTATACAGTCGATCACATATCCCAATAACAGCATCATTAAACGCGAGAGTGGATTACTTAGTTGAACCTGGAGACTTTGTCGCTCAAGGAGATAAACTTGCGGGCATGGATTTATTACCTATTCAACTGCGCCAAGCAGAACAAAAAGCACAAATTAGCCGAGCAAGGATTAATGTAGCGTATATCAAAAATGAATTATCACGCTTGCAAGAGCTAAGTAAAACCCAAGCAGTCTCGCAGTTTAACCTAGACCAAATGCGTTCGGAGCATGATTTAGCAGCAGCAGATTTAGAAATTGCTCAACTAAAACTAGCACAAATAGACGAGCAAATGTCCCGTGCCATCATTACCGCACCATTTGCCGGAATTATTACCGAACGTTTAATTAGAGTGGGTAGTGAGGTAAGTCGTGGTGATATTTTACTTAGATTACTTGATACCGAACATTTAGAAGCGCGATTATACATTCCTATTAAATACCTCGCTTTCATCAATAAAGGTGACAAATTAAGTATGTCAGCAAGTGATCAACGAACGCTGGCTGCTGTTACGGCTAAAATTCCTAGAGCTGATCCAAGATCACAAACCTTTGAAGTTAGAATTAATATACCTAAAGCACTAAATAAGCATTGGGCTGCAGGTCAACTTGTTAGTGTTAGCGTGCCAACACAAAAAGCGACAGAGAGCTTAACCGTGCCGCGCGATGCCTTGATTTTGCGCAAAAGTGGCAGTTATGTCATTAAAGTAAATGCAGACAACACGGTATCTCGTTTAGCTGTTGTTGTGGGTAAAGGTAATAAAGAACGCGTAGCAATAACTGGTTCACTTAAACATGGTGATAATGTTGCGATTAGAGGCGCAGAAAGATTAGCCGACGGTGATAAAGTTGTGATTCAATAATTTTAGTTGCTTATGCTCTGACTTATGTACTTTACTCTAGCATTGAGAATGAATAGGGCACATTAGTGCTTTTACCGTATTAACTTAGGTTGTGTAATCATCCCATAAAGGGTTATATTCGGTAGTCATTGATTGTTTGTGATTGTCGTGTAATACTCCTTTTAAGGGTTATACTTGGGTATATCCTATATAAAACACCTTTTAAGGCATATTATGAATATTGATCAATTGACAGCGCATGCCATTGCGGCTGAACTGGGCGATAGAATTAAAACCGCCCGACTCAATGCAAACCTCACCCAGAAAGCATTAGCTAACAAAGCAGGTTTATCCCTCAAAGCTGTAACCAATGGCGAAAAAGGTAAATCAACGCTTGAATCTATGATAGCTATTCTTATCGCGCTTGGTCTAACAGAACAACTTAATTCGTTTATCCCAAAACAAGAGGTATCTCCGGTTCAATTAATCGAACTTCAGGGTAAAGAACGTAAAAGAGCAACTACCATACGTAAAAGTACCAGTGAAATAAATACCGAAAGTAGCAGTCGAAGTAAGGATATTCCCACATGGTAATGGAAGTTATAAAGGTTAAATACAAAGCGTTTGACGTAGGCGCAGTTAGCTACAATACCGATACCCGAATGGGTGCGTTTGAATACTTTCCCAGTTTTATCAAAACAGGTATTGAATTATCGCCGATTAAAATGCCACTGGCTAAAAACATTTATTCATTTCCCCAGCTAGACCAAAATACTTTTAAAGGGCTACCTGGACTTATCGCCGACTCATTACCTGATGATTTTGGTAATGCTGTAATGAATGCTTGGATAGCTAGCCAAGGTAAATCAACTAGTGATATCACGCCTTTACAACGTTTACAGTACACCGGCATGCGCGGTATGGGGGCTTTAACTTATTCACCTGCCACAAAAAGAAAAAATCTTAATGCATCACAGCCAATACACATTGAATCGCTCGTTTCTATCGCACAAGACGTATTAGATAAACGGCAACAATTTAACGTTAACCTTGAAAATAATGGCCAAGAAGACAAAGAAGCAATGATGTCTCTTATGTCAGTTGGCATGAGCGCTGGTGGTGCAAGGCCAAAAGCCGTGCTTGCTTTTAATAACGACTTAACGCAAGTTCGCTCAGGCCAAACTGATGCACCTGAAGGTTTTACCCACTACTTGATGAAATTTGACGGCGTGAATGAACATAATAAAAATCAAGAAACCTTTGGCGATCCTATGGGTTATGGCGCGATGGAATATACCTACCACTTATTAGCGAAAGAATGTGGTATCGATATGATGCCATGTCATTTATTGAATGAGGGCAGAAGACGACATTTTATCACCGAAAGATTTGATCGAAACGGCAATGACAAGATACACGTACAAACACTCAACGGACTTGAACATGTAAGCTACAAGCAAATAGGCTCATACTCTTATGCTGAATTATTTAGTACAGCAAGAAAATTAAAACTGAGTCCAGACGATGCGATGCAGTTATTTAAACGCATGGTATTTAACGTAATATCTCGAAATCACGATGATCACGCCAAAAACTTTGGATTTATGTTAGATAAAGACCATAAATGGCAACTAGCTCCAGCTTACGATTTAGCCTATAGCTACAAACCCGAAAGTCATTGGGTAAGTAAACATTGGATGACACTTAACGGGAAACAAGATAATTTCACCAGAGATGATTTCTACAGCTTTGAAAAGTTGAGCCCAATCTTTAGCAAACGAAAAATAGATGATGTGTTAAATCAAACTATCGAAGCGGTATCACATTGGGATAAATGCGCCACAGAGCAAGAAGTACCAAACTCACTAGTAAAAGAGATAAGCGAGAATCTAAGGCTCTTCTTATAGTTGTTATGGGTAAAGATAATAAAGAACGCGTAGCGATAACCGGCTCACTAAAACATGGTGAGAGTGTTGCAATTAGAAGAGCAGAAAGATTAGCCGACGGTGATAAAGTTGTGATTCAATATGTTACTTACCTATGTACTTTACCTTAGCATTCATTAATAACGCCAACATCGTCCGCTTCAAGCTCACCGGCGACATTAGCTTTTCCATAGTTATTGCTGCACTTTTACCTGAGTTAAACGCATAAGTCTGTCAATATTTAGGAAACTTGTTACAATGCTATTTTTTGATTTTAGGTAGACTATGAATAATAGTAATGATCCGCTACACGGCGTTAAACTTGAACAGATCCTAACCGAACTGGAGAAGAAAATTGGTTGGGATAAGATGGGTGAGTTACTTAATATTCGTTGTTTCACCAATAAACCGCGTCTTAAATCAAGTTTGAAATTTCTACGTACAACCCCTTGGGCACGAAGTAGAGTTGAAATTTTATACCTAAAAACATTTTGTAGTAAGCATAAAGAGACAGGGAAATTAATCAGGGGGATACTGGCCCAGAATGCAGCAGCTGCAAAAACGACTTCCACCAAACCCGTTCCTTTTGTTTGGCCAACATCGAAAAATAAATAGATTTATGCCACACTGAAGACATTAATAGTTGAAAATTTACTCTGAAAATTTTGATCTACAGCGAACATGGCTTAACAAACACATTCATCTAGCAGTTTCCCGATAACTGGCGCTCCCCAGAGATGAGAAATCAAGCTTTGATGATGATTTTTTATCATTAACTGAATTGTCGTTTACAGCCATACGAAAAGCTTTTTTGTGTGGCGTTGATAAGGAAATCAGTGTGAGTTACGAGCATAGGCGAACATGGATTGAGACACGAATTTTTCAATTAGCTAAGTGTTTACCATTGATATTTGTTCACATGCCGTGATGCATAATCATTTACACCTTGTATTACATGTAGATAGCTATCTCCTTATGTCATATGAGACGAATCAGAAAGCCCCCAGCGCAAGAAACTATAAATGAGGATAATAGTAACGTTACTAATGGTTTTTTCATGTAAAATCCTGAAATAAAATATTAAAAAAGACTGTTTTTTCTTAAAAAAAAACAGCCGTTTAATCTAGCTAGCTTTTGGGTGTCCCCATTTATTTCTATTCATTAGAATCTAACATTAAATCCAGCTATGATAGTACTGACATCATCAGAGCCTGTCCATTCTTCATCAAAATCAAAGTCAGCTAAAGCATAAGAAGCGTAAACAGATATGTTATCATTGATGTAATAGTTAGTACTTAGTTTGTATTTTATAACAGTGTCATCATATCTTGTTTCATATGTTGATAAACCTAAACCAACACTAAGTTGACGATTGAAGTAATAATCTCCATTTACATCAAAAATATTAGTGTGGCCTCCATCATATTCCTCAACAAAATCATCAAAATCCTCAACATAATCATCAAATGAGGTATAGCCGTATTTAGCAGTAAGTTTAATAGAGGTATCTCCCTCCATTAAAAACAAGTGGTTATATCTAACCGCAATGGTATTAGAGCGATATTGATCACCTTTATCATCGTTTTGGTTTGTGCTGTAGCTTAAGGTTAGTGAAGAATAATCAGTCAGATATTTACCTACTTCTAAATAACCACTATCAAGAATCGTTTCGGTGTTATATCCCTGGTTATATTCAGTATCAATGTCATTATAACCAGCATTAATATAATTAACTCCAACGATAACACCGTCATCAGAAACGTATCTTCCCGCTACTCCCCATGTTCTATCGTTTGCCGAATCTTCTCTAGAGGCTGTACCATACTTTAACGATACTTCAGAGCTTTTAGTTAAAAACCCCGCTTCCGCTAATGGGCCTTTAGTATTATCAATAGCATTAAAATAATACTTTCCATTAAATATAGAAGCGTTAGCGTCTACACCGAAAGTCTCTTTGTCAATAAAAGAGAAATCAGCTTCGATGTAGTTTTCTGCCATTACAACCGAGCTAGCGGTTGCTAATAAAACGCACAATGCGAGTTTTTTCATAACAATATCCTTGTTAATTGGTTTTAAATAGATACAGAAATTATATCAACTACAAAATACGATAATATGCAATTTCCGAATATTGCACTTTAAATTATAATTTTGTACAAAAATTGATTATGGTATAAATGATTAGGGGAGGGGCGTTGATTCTATTCCAACAAGGTAAGTTAGATAATAGCTAAAGACGTTATATGAACCTGTTATAAAAGTTACAGGCATACTCTCTTGTGGTTAATCTTGCGTTAATTGGGGGTATAGTATGATGGGGATTATTATGTACTTACACTATATTAATTTACCGTTGTCCTATCGTTCGCCATAAACCAGAGCAAACAGTGAAAACGCCATCAGTGATAGTGACAAATACCATAGGTGGCGCGCCAAAAAACTGCGACATGACAGGATCATTAAACTGACGTTTGATGATGTGTGGTTTAGTTATTTTTGGTAGATCTTAAATAGCGTCATAAAGATCAACATGACGAACGCTATAGGCCAAACAAGGTAGGGCCCATTTCTTTTTTAATTCAATTTTTGAGGTTAACACCCCTATATAGTTTTTTCTCTTTGCGGTCATTAACATCGATAACTTTTTAAGTTGTATTTAGTCTCTAGCAGACGAACCATGCCTTTATTTTTGATAAATGACTGAGCCACCAAATCAGTCATCGAGGGGTCTATCAAAACAGTTAGATAAAGCAACCTGTCAAAAGGTTACTTTATCGTGTTAGTTAAAATAGCAGGTACTATTAAAAAACCGAACGAACAATACCACCATCAACTCTGAGTGCTGCGCCATTAATTGCAGATGAAAGAGGGCTACTTATAAAGGTTGCAAAATCAGCTATTTCTTTGGGGTTAATCAATCGCCCTATAAGTGATGTAGATCTGTTCTCATCCATAAATTTACGCTCTGCTTGTTCATATGGCAATTCAGGGAAGATATTCTGAACGAACTCCTTTACGCCATCTGTTTTCGTTGAGCCTGGCAATAATGTATTTACCGTAACATTTGAACCTTTGGTAAGCTCAGATAAGCTACGAGATAATGACATTTGCATAGTTTTAGTAGCACTATAATGAGCCATTTCTGGTGCTGGGTTCACTGCTGACTCACTCGACATAAAAATGATTCGACCAGCATTCGCTTCAAGCATATTCCTCAAATAAAAACGTGATAAACGAACACCACTCATAATATTTACATCTATTATGTGCTGCCATTGTTCGTCAGTGCTTTCTAGGAACTCAACAGATTCATAAATTCCCAAATTATTAATCAAAACATCTATTTGAGGGAATTCTTTTGTGGTGATCTCGTTACCTTCAGAGGTTGCATTGTCTGCAATTAAACGCTTCAATTTTGCACCTGGCACTTGAGATAGAATCTCAGAAACAGCCTTCTCAACACTTACTAATGAACGACCATTAATAATAACAGTTGCGCCTTCAGTCGCTAACGACTTTGCTATTTCTAAACCGATACCACCCGTTGATGCGGTAACTAATGCTGTTTTATTGGTAAGTTGTAAATTCATATGTTTTCTCCAAGAAATAAGTTGCTGTAAATACAATAGACACATATTAACTTCTCGATAATTAAACTAAAATATCACTAATGGAACATTACTTGTGCGAATAAGGTACAAATGAATATTACGTTAGATCAATTAAGAGTATTAGTAGCGGTTAATACCAGTGGAAGTTTTAGTAAAACTGCTGAATTATTAGGACAAACCCCTTCAGCTATCAGTCGTAAAATTAGCCAGTTAGAAAAACAGCTGGATTTTCAGTTATTCACTCGAACTACAAGGCGTATCAGTCTTACGGATGAAGGGAAAATTGTTACTGAAAAAGCACAGCAGGTACTAAATGTAATAAATGATATTGAAGATAACGCTAATTTAAATCACTCAATACCTCAAGGAAAGCTGAAAGTTGATGCTCCTGCGCCATTCTTAGAACACTGTATTGTTCCTTATTTAGCTGACTTTATGGCTAAATATCCTCAGGTAGAAATTGAATTAGCAAGTTTTGATACACAAATTGATTTGATTGAAAAACAAGTTGATGTTGCTTTTAGGATTGGGCAATTAAAAGATTCATCTCTGCATTATCGTCCCGTTGGTCGTTCTTTATTACGCATTTTGGCAAGTCCAATGTATATTGAAAAGCACGGTATTCCACAAAAAGTAAGTGAATTACGGGAACATAATACTATCGGTTTTTCGCAGCCCATTAGTCTTAATAATTGGCCTGTGAAATTGGATGACGAGCAGAAAATATTTGATCTTAAGCCACACTTATTATGCGACAACGGCTCGTTAATAAGACAAGCCGCATTACGTGGAATGGGAATCGTCTGTTTAGCTGACTTTATGACAAACCATGATTTACAAAGAGGAAAGCTAGTACAAGTACTAACCCAGTCAACAATTGAAAGCTACCAGCCTATAAATGCTGTTTTTTATAAACCTTATCAAAGCTCTTTAAAGTTAAAATGCTTTATTGATTTCATTGTCGAATCAATAAGTGGACAAGTCGAAAATTAACTATTTTGACGTAATACTTTTCATCAACTGCTAGGAACAAAAAGGCAGCTATGAGCTTAAACCAGCCTTATAAAAAGCATCGTATTTCGGTTAAAATCACTCTAGATATGCTCATGAATTTGCATAAGCTTAATGTCTGCATAGGCTCACAGTTGACATTATTAACTCAAAAGCCAACGTCTTCTTTGTGCGTAAAGCAGAAAAAATATGTTGAAATTATTTGTGTGGAAAAAAGTCGACTGTACATCTGTTAGTAGACTTAAGCGAGTCAATAGACTAGAAGGCATAATTATCGATCGTCATTTTTACCTGAGTTAATGCTACTTGAAGCGTATCTAGATCGACAGAACCTAAGGCTATACGAAGTGCATGAGGTACATGATCTGTTGTTGCAAAAGGCTCAGCTGTTGAAACGGAAATATTTGCTTGTAATAGTTGCATGACAATTTGATCTGAGCGGACCTCTTCAGGAAGAGGAACCCAGATGAAATATGAGGTTGGATGGCTTAAATATTCAAAATCTTTGAAAATCTCTCTAGCCATTGATTGCCTTATTGTCGCATCTTTACGTTTTTCTTCCTCTAGGAGGATAACTGTTTTATCTTCTATCCATTTACAGGCTAATGCTGTCATCAGGGCTGGAGTATTCCAGACTGTCGCTCTGATTACTCGTTCAATTTTAGGGACCCACACGGAAGGTGCAACGACAAAGCCAACGCGTAATCCAGTAGCTATACTTTTTGATATCCCTGAAACATAAACAGTGATATCTGGAGCAATTGATACTAGAGGAGCTGGTGGGTCTTCTGCATGAAAGGCATAGGCTGCATCTTCAATAATGAATAAATTGTACTTACGGGCTATAGCGACCAGTTTATTTCTCCATTTGGTATCCATCACCCAACCCATAGGGTTGTGTAGCGTTGGCATAGCATAAATGGCTTTGATGTTTCGGTTTTGACATAACTGCTCCAGCGCATCCAAGTCTGGCTCTTGCTCTAAAAGCGGTATCGGTGCCAGCTCTAGATGGTGCACATCAGCAAGTACTTTAAAACCAGGATAAATTAACGCGTCGGTTGCAACCACATCACCGGGTCTGAGCAAAGCCATGACTGTTGTGGCTAGACCATGCTGTGCACCATTAACAATTATTACCCGTTCTGCATCTGCATCAATCCCCCTGTGGGTTAGATGTCGGGCTATTATAGCTCGTTCATGTTTACGTCCAACGTGGGGTTGGTAATGTAATAAGGCATCCAGATCACCGGAAGATGCTAGCTGTCGTAATGCATCACGAAGCATATCAGTTTGTTTAGGTAACGACGGGGAGTTAAAACTCAGGTCAATTATGCCCTCATTTACAGGCTGTTGATCTATTCCGTGACTCAGAGGAAGTAACGTTTCTCTAACAAAAGTTCCTCTCCCTGTTTCCCCGCTAACTAAGCCCATCTTTTCCAATTCTGTATAGACTCTAGATGCTGTTACAAGGGCCATACCATGCTCAGCAGCCAGTTTTCTATGTGTCGGTAATTTAGTGCCAGGAGACAGGTTTCCGTCTCTAATATCTGCTGCAAAACCATCGACTAACATTTTGTATCGGGAACGGGTCATAAGGAATGTATCCATGACAATTATTTTATTGTCATGACTCTAAGGTATATGATGAATTATCGCAACTTAAGTTAAGTAAGGAAAATTAATATGCATATTTCAATTCTAACCTTTGATGGATACAACGAACTCGACTCCCTTATTGCACTGGGAATATTAAACAGGATTAAAAAGCCAGGCTGGCGTGTAACGATCGCCAGTCCGACCAGATGGGCTGAATCTATGAATGGTGTGGTTATAGAGCGTCATGTTTCACTTCACGAAGCCTGTGCAGCTGATGCCATTATTATTGGAAGTGGTATGAAAACCCGTGATGTAGTGGCTGATGATGAAATAATGAAACAGCTGCAATTTGATCCGTCGAGACAGATATTGGGAGCGCAATGTTCTGGCGCACTGGTGCTAGCTAAACTTGGGTTATTAAATCAAATACCAGCTTGTACGGACCTTACGACTAAGCCCTGGGTTCAGGAGGCAGGAATTGAAGTATTAAATCAATCGTTTTTTGCTAGTGGTAATATCGCAACCGCAGGTGGTTGCCTCTCATCGCAATATCTTGCGGCTTGGGTTATTGCCAAACTGGAAGGGAATGAAGCAGCTCAAAATGCCATTCATTATATTGCGCCCGTTGGAGAGAAAGAAGATTACGTAGAACGTGCAATGAAAAATATCACTCCATATTTATCTGATGAATTTACAGGTTTTATTCAGAAACCTTAGTAAATAATTCGTTTAGAAATGAAAGCAGATGAAATTTCCTACTTTCACATTCAGCTATTTAAAACAGAACCGAGACAGTCCTGTTCGATGTACAAAGGAGAAAATAATGTTTCAACCCCGTATTTTTTGTGAAGAACGAATTGAGATCATGCATCCTTTTGCGAATCTGATTTCCATGCAGAAAGAAGAAGTAGTTGCCGATCATATTCCTTTGATTATTCATCCTGAACTATCAACGAAGGTCACTCTGCGAGGTCACGTTGCTCGTGGTAACCCGATTTATAAAAAGATTGATGAAACAATCGAAGTTCTAGTTATGTTTCGGGGGCCTCATTACTAAGTCACTCCGTCATCGCTAGCCAATTGAGATTGATATAACAAACTTACAAAGCACTTGGGAAGTTAGCCAAAATAAAACTATTGAAGATAATAGGGTAGTTTGTGAAGGCTTGAAAATGAGCACTGGATGCAATCGCGTTCAGTGTTGAAGAGCGTAGAAATTAATGATGTTTGGTGAAAGCTAACAGAGTATCCAATTACTCCATGCTATTATTATTGTAGCTGTTAACTTTATTAGTTAGCGCCGCTATTTTAATAAAGCATGACCGTTTTGGTGGTTTTGTTCACACTCAATGTTAACGGATTATTTGGAAAAATCATCGTCAATTAACAGATTTTTTCAGCTATGGTGAACGTCCGCCCTCGGGAAACTGTCTGATAAATGTGGTTGTTAAGCCATGTCCGTTCTAGATCAAAACATACAAAAACTTTCAATATAAATTTCCAAATGCTAGTGTCTCTTTTGTGGCAAGTATGATCATGTATGAATAGTGCGCATGATTGAACTCACAAGCTGAAAAGAATAATGCATTCTGCTGCTCGAATTCCGGACATAGCCAACATTGTATTCATAAATATATTATCAAATGTTAAACTAGCTTTAATTCCTCTCTGGTCACTTTATATGCACTCCAAAACCTTTGACATATTCTTCAAATTTTTTAATCAACTCGGTATTGAAGATGAAGTTATTAATAAGGTTGGTTCAGAGCTTAAATTTATGGTGCTTGAACCTTCACAAGTACTCTTATATCAGGGTGAACCCCAGAAATACGGCTATTTAATTGTTTCAGGTGTTCTGAGGGCTTGTTATTTTTCTAATGGCGGTAATGAACGTTGTAAAGAATATTATTTTCAAGGAGAGATGACTTTTTTGTACTCAGCTTGGTTAACTAATACTCCTGCAAATTATCAGATTGATACTTTGAATAAGTCGGAAGTTATTCGCATACCTTTAGCAATATTAAATTCTTCAAACTGGCAATCTGCTAAGTTAAATTTGTTACAACAACAATTGCTTTATAAGGAAGAAAAAGAAGTTTTCCTTCTCTTGAAAAATCCAGAAGAGAGATATATTCATATGGTCAAACATGCCCCGAAATGGTTAAACAGTCTTAACGATATTCAATTGTCGGCATATATAGGGATAAGTCCCATTAGCTTGTCTAGAATAAAAAATCGGATTAAGAAACACCATTTCAATGATGTAATTAACTTAAGTTAATTTCCTAACGCTCATTAAAATAGATAATGCACTCATTATTCAATTCTGTTTTATGAGGATACTGCATTGTCAGCATTTATTTTGTCACAACTACTCATTATTATTGCTATATTTTTCGATTTAGCTTCATTTCAATTTAAAAAACGTAAGCAAATTGTTGCCTGTTTATGTGTCGCTGGCACATTAATATTTAGTCATTTTATATTACTTGACCAATGGACTGCGGCGGGACTGATGGCTATTGCAACCATCAGATATTTCATCAGTGTTTTCACAACGTCAAAACGTGTAATGTTAGTTTTTATCTTTTTATCCTTTGTCGTAACTTTGTTTACTTATATAGGGGGTGTTAGCCTGCTAGCCTTTGCTGGATCTACATTTCAAACAGTCGCTTCTTTCAATAAGAATGATAAAAAATTAAGACAATTAATGATTATAGGAACCAGCTTTTGGTTATTACATAACTTTGTTGTTAACTCTCCTGCAGCAGTGATCATGGAGGCTTTATTTATTAGTAGTAATATAATTGGCTATTATAGGTTTTATCTGAATCCAACGAGAACACCATTAAAAAGTAACTAGAACTTTACTGTATTCTTGTCACTAGCGAGGGTCGTCTAATTGCACAAAGCTATCTTTAAAATACTACTTCTGTTTACACCTTTGGTCAGTTATTTAATCGCCAGTTATCTCGGCATAGCCTTTACCGGTAAAACCGCCTGTTGCGTTAACTCTGCCTTCCCAATAGGGAATAGTTAATTGGTTACGCGAATCTTTGGTGATACTTTCAATTATAATGGCTGGGGTATTAGGTAACTCAACTTGCCACTTGCTTGGATAATCATGGTTATCTATTGTCACGGTTTCAATGACAGACAGTTTAATACTTTCTTTCGAAATATCCGTTGCTGTGCCATCAGCCGCTATGTGTGTGCCGCGACAATAATCATAACCATTTTCGTTACCGAGTCCGTTATTTTCTTTGTTGCTTTGTTCTTCTTTTGATTCTGCTTTTTGTTCACGTCCCCGTATGCAAAAAAGCATAAGCCCTTTTTTACCTGATTCTTCTGATTGCGAGTCGACAAGGCTGAACCAATCCCAACCAAGCTGATTCTTATCGAGTAAACTGGCGGACCATTCTCTGTCATACCAGGCATTACCTGTCACTTTATAGGTTTGTCCGGCAAACATTAGACTGCCATTGACCTTTAAAAATGGATAACTAAAGTAATAAGACGCATGGCCACTTTGCGTTTTTTGGCTGTAACCGTTGTCGCCATGCAATGTCATAGGGCTATCGCTTAAGGTTAACGCTACTTGGTAATTTTCATGTGCTGCAGTTAGCTTCAGAGGTAAAAAGTTTTCATTTATACTGCTCAATTGCCAATTATCAATGGCGGCATTAAACGGTGAGCTAGTGACCTTAGCTTGGCCCGCTCGTGAAAACCGTTCGAACGCAACATGTTCTTGGTTATGCTGCATAGCAAAGTGAGCAAAATATAGGTTGTTATCCCACCATTTCGATTCAATGTTACTCGGCATTAAGGTGCGAAAGAGTGTCCATTGAACACCAAAGGTTTCACCTGTGTCACTGTGCAAATTAGCCGTTAAATACCACCATTCAATCCCTTGTTCCGCATGAATACCATGATCCTTGGGAAAGACTAATTCAGTGCTTCTTGTTACTGGCTCACCATTGGCCATTTGCAACGCAGACGATGCCTGCTTTTGCTCCACAGGCCCACAAGCCGCCAGTAAAAGAGCAAAGCACACTAAACCAAATCGGGTGACTATTAATCTTGCTACTCTCATTTTCACTACCTGAATTTTCATCACAAGGTTATAGTTCCTTCGCTTCTAAACTGGTTAATTTACGTATTGGTAAATAAGCACACAATACGGAGACAGCAACTAGTGTTAAACACATGATGAGTAAACTGGTTAAATCTAAACTAAAGTGAATGGTCCAACCAAACGCGATAGGCATGACAAACTTTAATAAAGCAAAGCCAAGGGCAAAGCCTAGAGGAATAGCAAATAATGCGGTAAATAACACAATGCCATCCGTTTGAAGTAACTTCATGGTTAATAATTGCTGCTGAGTCACACCTAAGTTGCGTAATATGGTTAATTGTTTTAATTGATTAACACTTAAACTTAATAGGCTGGTACACAGGCTTAATAGGGCAATAGCGAGGATAAAACCATTAAGCGCTTTAGTTACGACAAAAGTATCGTCAAATAAAGCATTGGCTATTTGTTTAAATCGTTTGTTGGGTAAAATTAGTGTGCTGTCTTGTTTAAACTCGTTAACTAAACGCTCACTAAATGCAGCGACTGTGGTGCTAGTGTTTAGGCTAATTGAATAACCAATAAACTCTGTGTTTAGCGCTGCTGAATTCTGTCGTTTTTCCAAGGTAAGTAGCGACATACTTGGGTTGCCATAATCATAAAAGAAGCCCGTAATGCGGCAATTAAAGTGCGTTGAGTTTTGCGTAAACACCGCGACATCACCTAAAGAAAAGCCAAATTTGATGCTACTTTGTTCATTAGCCAAACAACCTTTATCCATGAAATTTTTATCGCTGATTGGCGAACCAGATGCCAGTGATATTTGCTGATAATGTTCAAAGTTTTTACCAAAGCTTGAAAGCTTGGCAGGTACATTATTTACCTTGCCTTCGCTTTTCATATAGATGCTTAGCTGGGCAACTTCAGGCAAGTTACTGAGTGTTTGTCTTAGGGTGTGATCGATTTTATCTGAACGTAGATAAATATCAGCACTCAGTTGTTTTTCAAGGTGTGCGTTTAAGGTAGTACTAAAGCTTTTCACCATAATCTGCATGCCTATGGCACTACCAAGGGCAACTAAAATGGCAATAATGGCAATGTGCAGATCTTTTATGTGGAATCGCGTGTCGGCATGTAACCATTGGGCTAATGGGTTAGACAGTGTAAAAGGTAATGCCACCAAACCCGATAGCGCTTTAGGCACCAGTAAAATAAACAAGACCAACAAGGTAAAGCACAGCAGTAACGCTTGGTATTCGTTCGTTGCGTAATTAAGTAACCAAACTAACCCTACCGTTGTACTCGCTAATAAGGTGTAGAACATCAATTGGCCTTTACGAGCAACTTGCTTTGCCTGTGTTAATAATATTACCGCTAAGGCAGAGATATTAAGTGCAAAACCCAATAAAACATTAGTCCACTGCCAATGGATAACAAGGGCTTTATCTAGTTGATATAAGCCGATTAATGTGCGATTTACATCAAGCACTAATCCATTAGCAATAAAGTAGCCGCCTAATGTTCCTAGCAGCGCAGTAAAAATACTGACCATAATCAATTCGATACTAAGGCTAAACTGAATACTTAGCTTGGTACAACCCAACAGTTGCATTTGCTTTATCAATTTCTGCCGAGCTGTTAGCGTGAGTTTTATCGCGTTAAAGCTTAAAAAAGCAGCAACAATATAACCAAGCATGGCAAGAGCAGTAAGGTTAAAAAAGAACGCTTGTGACAGTACATCAAACGACTGTTGCTGCGCATCAATTAGCTGTGCTTGCCCAGCAATTATCTGTTTTATTTGAAGTACTTGTTGCTTAGTAACATGCGACAGCTCAATAAAGCTTAAACGGCCTTTAGCCGCTAATAAATAATCTGCATGAGCAATATCGGTAATGGCCCAAAGCCCAATATCATCCATTAAACTGATATCAGGTTGGTCTTGACCATTTGTAAAAACAAAGTGTGCTTGGCTACCTGTTTCCGTTTGAAGTCGAGCAGAAAATTGTGAGTCGACTAATAAGGTAGAAAGGGAAAAGCGTGAGGGCGTTTTTTTGTCGTTTTCACTATTTTGTTGGAATTGCGCATTATTGAGTGGCGAATGATTCAACCATAACAAGGTGTCTACACCTTGAATTGCCAGCATTTTATCATCGCTGGTTTTTAATCTACCACGTAAAACAGGCTGAGCATTGATAAAACCTTGTTGCCGTAAGTTAATCCAAAGATCACCATCAATAGTCTGTTTTCCCGTGAGAGGTTTAATTAAATGCGTGACGGGATTATTGATTAATTCCGAGGAATGTTGATAACGTGTTTTTGCTTCTTGGTTAAGGCCAGAAATTGCGGTTAATAGGGCACTACCTAGACTAAACCCCAAAATAAACAAGGCCATCAACCAAGGATGTCGTCGATAAAATGCTATATGGGTGGTTAAAACCAATTTAATTTCATTGGTAAAATCAGTCAAAACGACCATCTCTTAGCACGTTAACTTGATCAAAATAATCAGTTAATTGATGACTATGAGTTACCATAACGAGGTTGATTTTCCGTTCACTGCATAACTCGGTAAGGAGTTTAACCACTTGGTGCGAACGCTTTTGATCTAGGTTGCCTGTCGGTTCATCGGCAAAAATGATTTGAGGTTTATTGATTAAGGCTCTTGCGATACCGACTCTTTGTTGTTCACCACCTGACAGTTGATCAGGCAGGGCATTTAGCTTATTTTGTAACCCTAACTTGTTGACGAGATGGTCAAACTCACTCGCGTCTTCCCCAGGAAAGTTTAGCTTGTGCTGGAATAAAATATTTTGTTTTACGGTGAGGCAATCAAGCAATTGGTAGTGCTGAAATATAAGGCCAATTTTACGACGATAAAGCGCGAGCTCTCGCTCATTAAGCATTGATAGCTCTTGGTTGTTAACACTAACCGTTCCGCTATCTGCTTGCAGCAAGCCTGCCAAAATATGTAAAAAGGTGGTTTTACCTGAGCCACTATCACCAAGCAATGCAAGGTGCTGTGCTGCAGGTATAAACAAATTGAGCTTATTTAAAATGCTTTGTTTGTTATCGCCATCATTACGAATAAAACATAAATCTTTTACTTCAATCACGGTAACTCCTTGTTAGCCTATGGTATTTTAACTGTTATCGTTGGGAAAGGAAATAAAGAACACGTTATGTCAACTGGCTTATCAAAATCCTTTGGCCAATTTTGTGTTCAATACTGTGAAAGTGTCGCTATAAGAGGAGTAGGTAGAAAAAGAAGAACGAGCAGGGCACAATAATTCTTTAAAAATGCTACTTGTATTTATGTAATATCTTCTTCGGAATATGACAATAATCATTGGGAAAGCGAGTTAACCTTTCTTGGTGTTCCTCATCGCTTTTCACATAATTTAGCAAGGGTAAAATTTCCACAACTACGTTGTCTGCATCATCGCGGCTTGTAATATATTCACTAGCGGTTTTGAGGTGACTGCTTTGTTTGCTATATATTCCAGTTCGGTATTTCTTGCCAACATCTTCGCCCTGTTTATTGATGCTGTAAGGGTCAATAATTTCGAAAAAATAACCTATAAGTTCAATCACATTAACCGCGTTTGGGGAGAAGGTGACTTTTACGCACTCAGCATAGCCATCATAACTCGTCTTGGTTGTATCGGTTAAACCATTAGCTCGACCTGCTTCAGTTGCATAAACACCAGGTAGGTGTTTAATGAATTCCTGCACGCCCCAAAGGCATCCTCCGGCAAAATAAATAACTTCTCGTTCTTGGTCGTCATTTTTATTTCGTTGTATTTTCATAGTTGGTCTTAATTAAATCTATTGATTGTTGGAATTCCGAATAAAGCATGATTATTCTGTTTGTTATATGCGCAGTTGTAAATCAATTATTAATTGAGAATGGTTATCATGTGTAATATTTTGTTTCGCTAAGATATAATCTTGATTAACCTAACGATTACTACTTTCATCTTAAACCTACCCATTTTACGATATTTTCGTAGAGTAGTTCCAATATTTCAAAGCTGGCTGCATAACACAAAGAGTAGAAATGACTCTTTCTGCTAGCTAGTCATGTAATTTATTGGTTGAGTGAAAAACGATCGTTTTTACAGATACCTACAATAGTGTAAATAGAGAACATTAACATGATTAGAGTTGTACAAGTTGCTTTTCCAGCATTGTTATTTAGCCTATCGCCTTTTTCATCGGCATCTGACGATATTCAGACCGTAAGTGAAGAAGTCAGTAATGACATCGAGAAAATTACGGTTGAGAGCTCAACTACAGCTAATACTAAACCGGTAGGAACCTTTAGTTCGCCCGTTTCTAATCTAGAATATGACCCACGCGTTGACCTACAATCTCGCAATATGGCAGAAGCGCAAGCTGATGTAACTATTCGTGGAGGTATCTTCGAGAATACTGGTTTTAGGGTTGGCAGCGCGACATTACTTGATCCGCAAACTGGACATTACTTTGCAGAAATTCCTATTGCTCAGGAAATGTTAAGTAATGCTAATGTACTAACTGGTGCAGATAATGCGCTGCTCGGTGTTAATAGCTCGGTAGGTACGGTTTCTCGAAATTGGACACCAATAAAAACGGCAGGTAGCGCTTCAATTGGTGTAGGTAATAACAATTTTAATTTACAAAGAGTACACAGTGGCGTGACTATGGCGCTTGGTGATTCTACCGATTGGACTCTTGGTTTAGAAGGTGAATTCTCTCGCTCTGAAAGTGATGGAACGATAGAGAATGGCGATCATGATTTTCAACGTGCCTCTGGTCGTATTCAATTAGTTGGGCCATCATCACAGACTGATCTGTTTTTTGGTTCTCAAGACAAATTCTTTGGCTGGCCAAACATGTACACGCCATTTAATGTCAATGAAACAGAAGATCTTGAAACACAGCTATTAATCCTGAATCATAAACAGGAATATGCGCAAGACAGCTCATTTGAAATATCCACTTACTATCGTAATAACAAAGACCATTATGTTTTTTCCCGTGAGAACCCTGATGTATTTCAAGCTTTTCACGAAACTGATGTTAAATCGATAGCGTTATCCGGTCGCCATGCGCAAACCACAGCATTTGCACTAAATTATTCAACACAGTTTATAGCAGACAGTATTAAATCAACCACATTAGAAAATAATTTTACCTCTCGTCATTATTACAAAGTCAGTGTATTACCTGAATATCGAATGGGTCTCCAAAATGACCAAGAATTAACTTTCCGTCTTGGCGCGGCTTTTGACGATACTAATCGCGACGATTCTCAAGTATCACTGATTGGTGATATTACGTGGGATATCGTAAATGCTGACGATACTTCTCAAACGATTTATCTTTCGTATTCAGAAGCCAGTCAAGTAGCAGGGTATACCGCAATAGGTGGTAGTGATACTGGAGGGTTATTTAGAAGTAATTATAATCTTGAGCGAGAAATCACTAAAAATATAGAATTAGGTTTGGCGTTAGATCGCGATTCTTGGCGTCTCGATTCGGCAATTTTTTATCGACAAGATAATGATTTAACTGATTGGACCTATAGCTTGAGTTCAACGTCGGCCCGTTCTGCCAATCCGGTCGATATAGA